>Ga0210114_1000097_pt1 | contig 20014 bp, 20 predicted proteins | sample MayberryNW_TuleA_FD_185524 | JGI IMG/M metagenome (GOLD analysis project Ga0210114, IMG submission 185524) | Wetland microbial communities from San Francisco Bay, California, USA, that impact long-term carbon sequestration - MayberryNW_TuleA_D2... | ecosystem: Environmental > Aquatic > Marine >...
AATTTTGCATTGATTCTTATGCTCAAGCTTCCCGTATTCGTCCTCTGCCTCATTCCATCGGGACAACTCGCCTACGGCGCCTACACCGGCGACCTCGGCGTGAATCCGATCGAGACCATCACCCGCTTTACCGGCTCATGGGCGCTGATTTTTTTGTTGGCTAGTCTCGCCGTCACGCCCTTACGGCGCATGACCGGCTGGAATGAGCTGATCAAATTGCGGCGGATGATCGGCCTGTTCGCTTTTTTTTATGCTTCGCTTCATTTCTCGACTTATATCGTGCTGGATCACTTCTTCGATTTCCGCGCCATCGGCAACGACATCATCAAGCGGCCTTACGTTACTGCAGGCTTCATCTCGTTTGTCATCATGGTCCCGCTGGCGCTCACGTCCAGCGCAGCCATGATTCGCCGGCTCGGCAAGCGCTGGCAGCAGTTGCATCGTTGGGTCTATTTAGCCGCCATTGCCGCAGTGATCCACTTCTACTGGCTGGTCAAGGCTGATATCAGCCGGCCGGCGCAATACGGCGCGGTACTGGCTTTGCTGTTGGGCTATCGTCTGTTCGTCAAGTGGCGCCCGTGCATCGCCGTCAAATTCTCCGGCAAGCCGTCTGCAGTTCAATCACACCAAAACACTTGACGTTTCAGAAAGCCATTCAACCCTCCATTCGGAAACAACATGAACGGCCGGCTTGAACCTTTGAACGTGTTGAACCCAGCAAGATCTTAGCCCGGTTTTTTAATCCCAAGTTTTTCCATGCGGGAGCGCAAGGTGCTCGGGTTGATGCCGAGTATCTCCGCCGCGCCTTTCTTGCCGTGGATCACCCAATTGGTTTCGCCGAGCGCGCGCACAATGTGGCTGCGCTCGATGTTCTCCAGCGTGTCGATCATCGCCGCGCCGCCCGCTGGTTCGTCAGCGCGCAGCATGGAATCCTCGATTTGAAGCACTGGGCTCTTGGCGAGCACGACGGCGCGCTCGATGATGTTTTGCAATTCGCGAATGTTACCGGGCCAACCGTATCGGCTGAGACTCTGCATCGACCGTTGCGACACGCCGCGGACTTCCTTGCCCAGGCTCTTGGAAAATTTACTTAAGAAAAAGTTGACCAGCAGCGGAATGTCCTCCGGTCGTTCGCGCAGCGCCGGCACTTCCAGCGGAAAAACGTTCAAGCGATAAAATAGGTCGTCGCGAAAGCTGCCGCTCCTGACCGCATCCTGCAAATTGCGATTGGTAGCGGCGATCACGCGCACATTGACTTTGATCGTGTGGCTGCTTCCGACTCTCTCAAAGTCGCCTTCCTGCAGCACGCGCAAGAGCTTCACCTGTGTGTCGACGGGCAGCTCGGTCACCTCGTCGAGAAAAATCGTGCCGCCGTCCGCTAATTCGAAACGGCCGATGCGCCGCTGGGTCGCGCCCGTAAACGCCCCTTTTTCATGACCGAACAGTTCGCTTTCCACCAACCCGGAGGGAATCGCGCCGCAGTTGACTTTGACCAGAGGCCGGGTTTTGCGCCGGCTTCGACTATGGACCGCCCGCGCCAGCAATTCTTTGCCCGTGCCGGTCTCGCCGCAGATCAAAACGGTCGCGTCCGTCGGCGCAACTTGCTCGACTTTCCGTAGCAGCTCGCGCAGCGGCCCGCTCTGGCCGATGATCTCCTCGAAGTTATGCTCAGTTTTGATTTCTTCCTGGAGATAAACCGCTTCGGCTTCAAATCTCGCCTTTAACGCCTGAATCTCTTCGTACGCGCGCAGGTTATCGACCGCGATCGCGATTTGATTTGCCACTTCGGTGAGGAACTCGGCGTCAGCCTCGGAGTACTGCGCACGCTTCAGGCTTCCCATCGTGATCGCACCTACACTTACGCCGCGCACCACCAGCGGCAACGCGCATATGGAACGAAAGCCGTGTTCATACGCGCGCTGCTCGGAGCTCGTCCTGCGGTCCATCTCGAGATCACGCCGCAGGACATACCTTTGGCTGGTAAACGCCAAACCGGCCGGGCTGTCGTCGAGCTTGAGCTCGCGGCCGATGGGCGTGTAATCTTCGCGCCGATAAGGCCCGCCGTAAGTCACGATGCGCAGCCGGTCGTCCTGCGCGTCATACTGAGCTAACGCCAGACGATCGAATGGAACGATCCGGCGCACGGCATCGGCGATCGCCGTCCAAAGCTCGTCGCGCGAGAGCTTGGTCGTTACGGCGTTGTTAATTTCGAGCAGCATGCGGCGCTGCGCCTCGCTGCGTCTCAGGGAATCTTCGGCGCGGCTGCGCTCCAACTCCGAGCCGGCTCGCGTCGCGAAGATCCGCAAAACCTTGAGCTCCTGAGCGTCGAAGACCCGCGGCTTACTGTCCATGACCACGAGATGACCGAGAACCTGGCCACGGTAATCGCGCAAGGGAACTCCCGCGTAGCTCTCTGCGCCCAGTCTGATGAGATCCTTGTCGGTGGGGAACAACGCTTGTAGCCGTTCCGGGTAGCAGCAGATATTGCCTTCGATGACCTTCTCGCACGGCGTACCGCGCAGCGGATACTCAACATCTTGAGCGAATCCAGTGCCGTCCCAAAAAGCCAGCGCTCGGACTTTGGTTTGCTCTTCCCGCTCGGCACATTCACTGACGAAGGCATAGCGTACGGCGAGAGACTGGGCCAAATGTTTGGCCAAAGAGCGGAAGAATTCGTCTCCCGTAGTGCCGGCGATGCCTTCGGTGACATCGACCATTGGCTGAATGTCCGCAGGAACTTCCATGCAATCGTCACGCGGCGCAGGCATCGCCGAGCCGTGCTTTATTTGATCAGCAAAACCGGTACTAAAGTTAATATCTGGTACTGCGAAATATCGCAATCATTGCGAAATACCGCAACGAAATGCTGCGTTTCATACCCTGCTGGTATTGAAATCATCTGAAAGTTTCAGAGCTTACCGATCTGGCATGGGTGGTGCTCAGTAGTTGTCCAAGATCTATCGCGAGGAGCCATGCTGCGCATTACCGAAAATCTGGAAAACGGCAAGACGGTGCGATTGCGGCTCGACGGCACCATCTCACTGGAAACCTTCGATGAGCTTGCTCAAATTTGCGCCCGCGAGCAGCAGTGCAACCGCCAGACGATTATCGTCGACATGGCCGGCGTGACCTTCATGAACGACGGAGCCGCGAAAAAACTCGCGCGCCTGCGTTGCGACTCGTTGCGCATCATTAACTGCTCGCCATTCATCGCTGCCCTTCTGAACATCGTGGAAGATCGGAATTGATCTTGACGCCAATTTGGCAGGTCCGCAGCCAAGGAGATTTTATGTTAACTCCACAAAGCTCAACGGCAGCCATTCCGCAAACGACGCTGTGCCAAACCGTTGAAGAGAGCGAAATCGCCGTCACGGCCTCGGCTCGCGCTCTGCCGCGGAGGCGCAAGCCGGGACAAAAGGACAGCGAGCTTATCGAGCGACTCAAAGCCGGCGATCAGGCGGCGCTCGAAGCAATTTTCAATCTCTATGGTAAAAAGCTTTACGGCGTGGCGCAGCGCATCCTCGGCGAGGCGGCCGACACCGAAGAGGTCATCCAGGATGTTTTCTGGACAGTCTACCGCAAGGCAAAGTCTTTCAAAGGCGACGCGCAATTTTCAACCTGGCTCTATCGCCTGACGGTCAATGCGGCGCTCGGACGCGTGCGCCGCAGCAAGAAAAAAAAGGAAATTGAATACGGGGCGTTTTTGCCCAAGTTTCAGAAAGACGGACACCATCTGGTGCGGCCGGTAGCGGATTGGTCCGACACGCTTGATGAAAAATACGCCCGACGCGAGCTCCATGCTCTCCTCGGAAGAGCCCTTGACCAGTTAAAACCGGTCGACAAGAGCGTTGTCGTCCTCAGCGACCTCGAGGGTCTTTCCGATAAGGAAACCGCCGCCGCGCTGGGACTCACGGTCGCGGCAGTGAAAACCAGATTGCACCGCGCGCGCTTGTTCTTGCGTGGCAGCCTCGCCGTAGAGCTTGGATACTCGGCCTCCTAACCGAAGGATCGACAACATGGCGAAAGGAAAACCGGCGTCCGCGGCGCGTAAAAGTGACTCTTGCAAAAAAATCACTGATCTGATTTGCAATTACTTGGCCGGTCGTCTTAGTCCGACCGTAAAACGTGAATTCGAGCGGCATTTAAGACTTTGCCCGGACTGTGTGAACTTTTTGAGCACCTACAAGAAAACCGTCTCGCTCACCGGAGCTCTGAGCGCCGGTGAGTTGCCGGCCACAGTGCGCGCTAATGTACTCGCTTTCTTGCGGCGAAAAGCGCATCCCATCGCCACGTTGTTTTTCTATTTGGCCATCCAAACGTGAGGGAATCGCTGGATTTATGCTGACATACCGAGTAACTATCGCCTCTCGCCGCACGTCTAAGGAGAAAATATCGTCGGAAATGTGTTTTCGGTGAACGCGATTATAAATAGAAAAAGTAGAGCAAAGGGAGGAGACGCTATGAATACTTGGGAATCGGTTTTCAGTCAGAGCCCGGTTAATAAAGGGTATTACAATGGTGAGAAATTACCGCAAGCTCATTGGGATTGGCCGAAACGGACCTGGTTCCAGGCCCGGCTTAACCTGGTTCGGGAAAACGATCGTCCGAGGCCGCTGAAAACCAGCATAAAATTGCGCAGTGTCGGCCAGATGCGTTCGATGTGAACTGATTCGGGCTTAGCCGTCGTGTCGCGCGCCGGTGGCGGCGCGCGACACACGACGCAGCGCTTGGACGGCTGTGCCATTGGGTCATTTATCTCCGCCGCCGAACAATCAACAACTCCGCAGCAACTGCGGGTATCAAGAGGGTTCTCTGGTGCCTCTCGCGTGTCATCGTGGACTTCAATTTGCGGCAGTCGAAAATTTGCTTGGAATTTCCGCGACGTTAGTCAGCAAACCATAAACTATTCGCCACATAGAATTTGAGCGGACCGCGAGTCGGTCGTTTCACTAATCTTACCGTACCGATATTTCTGCCGTTTCTTCCGGTCGCGACGACGCGCGTCATCTTCTCCTTTTGGCGCTGAAAGTTTTGCGCGCACTATTGCCTGAAACCTAATCGCGCCCTCGAGCATCTAATCAGCAAGGGCAGTCATATTTTGAGGAGGTGGAACGATGAGGCTTACAAATGCCGCGGAAAACCAAAAGTCCAACCGGAAAAAGAGGGTCGTTCGCACGACTTTTTTTGAACTCGTGGGCGCGCTTATCGACGTCACCAACAATGATGCGGAAATCATCGCGTCATTGAGGCGGATCGTCGACCGCTTTGACGTCCGCATGGTGCGTTCGTTGGCGCCGATTCGACTTGGCTCCACGGAGTCCCGCGCCAGGATAGACGGCAAAGGCAAGGCGGTTAAGGGCGGCTCCAGCGTGGGCCTAAGCTCGCCCACCTGGTAGCAGGCGAAGGGAGACAAGCCATTTCCGCCTTCAGCTCGTCAAATCGCCGCACGAGGCGGCCGCGCGCCCGCAACCGAGCGGCGCGACTGCGGCGCGCTTCCGGATTGAATAAAAGCGGTCAGCCGGTCACTTGTAAGCAGGAAGTTGATTTTATCGCGCGTTATCTCACCTCCGATTTGAACCGCCGCGAGCTTGCGGCATTCGAGAATCATCTCGAACTGTGCCGCGACTGCCTCGCGTTTTTACAAACCTACAAAACCACCGTGGATCTCACCCGAAGTTTTCTGGCGAGCCAGGCGCGCGCGGGCCAGTTGCCCGCATTGTCTTTTAAGCCGCGCCGCAACCAAAAATCGCGGTGTTGATCCGAGCGCGCAACTTTTAGCGCCCAGGCGCTATCTAACAACGGAGCCTACTTGTTGGTGAGCTGAAAGAAAATCAGCAGTCGCTCTGCCTTCCTTAAAAGGAGATTATTTATGCGAGCCATCGCCGTCACGCCAGCGATCAAGCAAGTCAGCATCATCGACCAGCCGGAGCCAGGAATTTCGTCTCCGACCGACGTAAAGCTGCGCATGATCGAGGCGGGTATCTGCGGCACAGACAAAGAAATCTGCGCCTTTGAATACGGCACGCCGCCTGTCGGCAGCGAGCATTTGGTCATCGGTCACGAATCGCTCGGCGAAGTCATCGAGGTCGGCGCCGCAGTGACACGGGTCAGAGTCGGCGATCTGGTCGTCCCCATGGTGCGACGGCCATGCCCGCACCGGCACTGCATGGCGTGCCTCAGCGGCCGCCAGGATTTTTGTTTCACCGGCGATTTTACCGAGCGAGGCATCAAACAACAGCATGGCTTCATGGCCCAGTACATCGTCGACGATGAAATTTACATGGTCCCGGTGCCGCAAGAGCTGCGCGATGTAGCGGTCTTGGTCGAACCTCTGACGATCGCGGAAAAAGCCTTGATCCAAGTTTGGGACGTTCAGCAACGGCTGCCTTGGCGTTGTCCGACGGAGCCCGGAAAAGCCCAAGCTCACTGCCGGCGCGCCGCGGTGCTTGGGGCTGGACCAGTCGGATTATTGGGTGCCATGGCACTGGTCAATAGCGGATTTGATACCTATGTCTATGCGCGCGAAAGCGTGCCGAACCCGAAAGCCGAAGTTTTGACCATGATCGGCGCCAAATATGTCTCGGCTGAAACCGCCAGCGTCGATGACTTCGCACATCAAGTCGGCAACGTCGATTTGGTTTATGAAGCGACCGGCGCCTCCCGGCTGGCGTTCGACATGATCCAGCGATTAGGCACCAACGGTATTTTCGTTTTCACCGGCGTTCCCGGCCGCAAGGGTCCGGTAGAAGTCGACACGGATTTGATGATGCGTAATCTGGTGCTCAAAAATCAGGTGGTATTCGGCACCGTCAACGCCGGGCGCAATGCCTTCGAGAGATCCATCCTCGATATCGGAATATTCACCAAGCGTTGGCCCAGGGCAGTCAAGTCTCTCATTACCGGCCGCTTTCCAATGGAGGCGCATCGGGAACTCCTTGTGGGCGGCGCCAGCGGAATCAAGAACGTCATTCAGCTGAATTAAACATACCACTTGCCAACGCGGCGCCTCTAATGCCTCCCTCGGGATGTTGAAATCCTCGACGTCGGCTAAAGTGAAAGTTCGTCATGCCGGCGAAAGCCGGCATCCAGGTTGATTGTTCGGTTTGAACATCAAATAGTTTGGATTCCCGCCTGCGCGGGAATGACGGTCACAAGAGCCGACCTCCGCTCGAAAACATAGAACTCTTCAGTTTAGAGCCGAAGGTCGTTCAGTTGAGCACTGCAACGAGGACTATTGCACGCGTGCTTAAGGCAATTAAGCGTGCACCATTCCGGCAATGTCGGGCATCCAAGACAACATCTTGGAGACATTAAGACAGCATTGGCCGGAATATTTGATCGAAGCCATTTGCTTGGGTCTATTCATGGTGTCGGCCTTCACATTCGCGACCGTCCTTGAACACCCTGCTTCACCGGTTCACCAAGGCATTCCGAATCCGCTGCTGCGTCGCTCGCTGATGGGCCTCGCCATGGGCGGCACGGCAGTCGCCCTTATCTATTCGTCGTGGGGAAAACGATCCGGTGCCCACATTAACCCATGCACCACCCTGACATTTTTTCGTCTTGGCAAGGTAGCGAAAAACGATGCCGCTCTCTACATCGCTAGTCAGTTTATCGGCGGATGGATCGGCGCTGCCATCGCGGCGGCGGTATTATCGTCCTGGGTCTCACACCCAACCGTCAATTACGTCGTGACCATTCCGGGTAAAACCGGTGCATGGGCGGCGTTTTTCGCCGAGATCGCCATGACGTTCATCCTGATGACTGTTATTTTGCGCGTGTCGAACAACCCGCGGCTGCACAAGCTGACGGGTCTGTGCGCCGGCATTTTAGTCGCCACTTATATTACCTTCGAAGCGCCGATCTCCGGCATGAGTATGAACCCGGCACGTAGCCTCGCGTCTGCTATTCCAGCACGCCATTGGATCGATCTTTGGATCTATTTCACCGCGCCACCCATCGGCATGCTTGCAGCAGCGGAAATTTATCTGCGCCTAAACGGGGCCTCCCAAGTCGGCTGCGCGAAGCTGCATCATCAAAATCGCGAACGTTGCATTTTTTGCGGAAAACCGGCAGCACAATCCTCAACCATGATCCACAATGATCGTTAGGGTAATTCGGTGGACTCAGGGCTTCTGTGAGCCACATCGAAGGATGCCGAGAGAATCTTCAGCACCCATTAGGGGAATCTCGCCAACATTTCTAAGGTTCGCACGCTCTACTGCCGCACCGTTTCTAGCCGTGGGAACATCTAAAGCCGGAAATTACTCGTGACGGGAAATTAACGCGCGCGCAACAGATCCTTAAAACCGGCGCAGTAAATTGACATCGCTATGAGGCAACAACCGGTTACGCACCAAGAGAACGAATGGGCGGTGATACTTGCAGGCGGTGACGGCACGAGGCTAAAATCACTGACACGGAAAATTGCCGGCGACGAGCGGCCGAAACAGTTCTGCCAGGTGCTAGGCCGGACGACCCTTGTGGAGGAAACTCAAAGGCGCGCGGCGTTGGAACTGGCGCGCGAGCGCACCCTCCATGTCGTTAATCGTTTGCACGAACCCTATTACGCGCCGCTTCTTGGCGACGAGCCAAGCGCCAACATGGTGATTCAGCCGCGTAACCTAGGCACCGCCCCGGCCATCCTTTACAGTCTCCTGAGGATCACCGCGCTCGATCAAGATGCCGTCGTGGCCCTGTTTCCGTCCGACCACTACATTTCAGACAACCGAAAATTCATGGCCCATATCCGTACCGCCCTCGATGCCGCTCATCGGCGACGCGATCTGATTATCTTACTCGGCATCGAGCCTGAAAGTCCCGAAGTCGAATATGGCTGGATCGAGCCCAACGGATCCGTGAAAGGAGCCGCCCAAGTCTTCGGCGTGCGGCGCTTTTGGGAAAAGCCGCATCAAATGCTCGCGCAAATCCTGCAACTACGCGGGTGCCTATGGAACAGCTTCGTCATGGTTGCTTCAGCGAACGCATGGATTGAAATTATCGAAACCTCGACCCCTGATCTCTATAGCGCATTTGCCGGTTTAAGTTCTTTGTTCGGCACGCGCGCCGAAACTAGAGCGATCGACCAGCTTTACGGCCGGCTTGAAGAGGTTAACTTCTCACACCGGGTGTTGGCCCTTTCCCCCGAGCGTCTCGCAGTGCTCAAAGTGACTGGCGTGCGCTGGAACGACCTCGGCGAACCCAAGCGCGTCATGGCGTCGCTCGCCATGGCCGGCGTCCGGCCACATTGGGTCGATACGCCGCAGCCCCAGTTCGTTTAGCATCTTCAGCGCGGCGCTGCCGTGCTGAACGCATCAAATCGCCGCCATCGCAGCATCTAAATTCAGCTGCAAACTTTCTAGCCGAATACCCCTTTCCCCTTCGACTTGGAAGCGTCTACGCTTTGTTCCCCAACACCCATCGCTCCATCACTCCGATACTCCATTCCTCCTCGCCGCATCTCTTTCTTCCGCCGTCGCATCTAACCATTCAAACACAGGCCACAACAACGAGGAGAAAATCAGATGGATCCGATGAGGCAGATAACGTCGCTACGATCACGGCTCTTTTCGGTCGCTCTCGGCGTCGGGCTATTGCTGGCCAACCAACTCTACGGCACCGATACGATGACCAAGAGCAAATCGTTCGCACGGCTCAAGGCCAACACCGATTTCGTGACTCATGCCGACCAGAGCGGCCAGATGGTTCTTGGCGAGACCACTCTCGGTGAAGCGGACTTCGATGAGCCGACAATGTAACCGGCCCGCACACCGGGCCTGCTTAAACCTGCACGAAACGCCGTTAACGGCTCCAAGGAGAACAAAATGAAATTCATGACGGGAATGATTGGCGCGCTCTTGCTGATTGCAGCCTGTGCTCAGGCCAACGCGCAAACAGAGCAGAAAAGCGGTTTGACTCTCGACGGGGCAAAAAAAGTTATCGCCGCAGCAGTGGCGGAAGCGAAGAGCAGGAACGCTCCCGGCGGCGCCATCGCCGTGGTCGACGACGGCGGCAATCTCATCGCCCTCGAGCGCCTGGATAACACCTTCGCCGCGGGCGCGAATATTTCTATCGGCAAGGCGCGCACTGCGGCGCTGTTCAAGCGACCCACCAAAACATTTGAGGACATCATCAACAAGGGCCGCACCGCGATGGCTACCCTCCCCGACTTCACGCCGCTGCAAGGCGGCGTGCCGATCCTGATCGACGGACAAATCGTCGGCGCCGTCGGCGTCAGCGGCGCCGCCAGCGCGCAACAGGATGAAGATCTCGCGATCGCCGGCGCGAAGGCTCTGGCCACCCGTTCGGCGCAAGCGAACTAACCAGCGTTGGGCAAAATCTCGAAAGGAACCAGCTATGAAAATAATTAAGAGCTTGACGTTATTGGCAGCGCTGCTGTCGTTCGGCGCGTTGGCCCGCGCTCAGCTCATCGACAAGCAAGTTCTGACTCTCGAAGCGGCCGACCGGATCGCGGCGGCGGCCGAGATGGAGGCCAAGAAAAGAAACGCGGCCGTCGTCATCGTCGTGGTCGACGACGGCGGGTATCCGCTCGTGCTGAAACGGCTAAATCACACCCAGGTTGCGAGCGTTGACGTAGGCATCGGCAAGGCCCGCACTGCGGCGATATTCCGCCGGCCAAGCCGAGAGTTCGAAGAACAAATCAGGAACGGCCGCGTGGCATCATTGGTATTGCCCGGCGCGACGCCGCTTCAAGGCGGCGTGCCGCTCATGGCGAATGGCAAAGTGGTGGGTGCCATCGGCGTAAGCGGCAACACGCCGCAGGAAGACGAAGAGATCGCTCTAGCGGGAGCGACGGCTTTCGCCGACGCTTCGAGCTTGGTGAAAAGTACGCCCCCTCAGGTGAGCTATTTTCCCGCAGGGCAGGTTAACAACGCTTTCGAGAAAGGCAAGCCGCTAATCGAGATCGCCAACTACAAGGTCCATGCAAGCCACCGCGCAGGTCCGGGCGTGGTCGAGGTGCATACGAAGGACACCGATATTATTTACCTGCTCGAAGGCACGGCAACCTTGCTGACCGGCGGCACGGTAGTCGATGGCGAACAGATCGGTCCTGAGGAAATCCGCGGCAACGACGTCAAAGGCGGCGAAACCCGGCGGATCAGCAAAGGCGATGTCATCGTCGTGCCGCACAACACGCCCCACTGGTTTAAGGAAGTCAACGGGCCGCTCAACTACTACGTCGTCAAAGTCCGCTCAGCCCACTGAGGTATACGATGAAGAGTCCAATGTTTTTCCTTAGGTCACGGATCATCGCTAACCGCGGGCCTCGTCCTAATTCTGAGTTCCCTCTCCCTTCGCGGGAGAAGGTTAGGGTGAGGGGGTCTGTCACTCCACACGAACCAAACGGCACACTCGAAAAGATCTCCATCGCGATAATGCTCGCTGCACTGCCGTTGTTCGCCGCCACCAATGCGGGCGCCACGTCCCTTGACGACATCCTGGCCAAGCGCAAACCCGAAGCGACGATCGACTTGGCAAGCCGAGACGGCGTGCAATTGGTCCAAGGGGCTTGGCGTTACAGCGACACCAAGATTATCGAAATTGACTTCAGAGCCGCCGGTGCTGATGGTCAGCCAGGCAGTACGGCGAACAAAGCCTACGATTTTACACCCCATGCCGGCCGCGCGGATTTTAACGATTCGACGTGGAAAACCATCGATCCGACTACCCTCGACCAGCGCCGTTCGGCCGGCAAGCTCGCTTTCAACTGGTACCGTATCAAGATTACCGTTCCTCGACGCGTCGGAAATTTCGATACGACCGGGTCGACTCTGGTCTTCTCGACCTCGCTCGACGACTACGCCGAGGTCTGGGTCGACGGCGAAATACCCCGCGCCGCGGGACAAAGTGGCGGCTCGGTGATCAAAGGCTGGAACGCGGAAAATCGTCTCGTCATTGCCCGCGGCGTCAAGCCGGGGCAAACGATTCAGCTCGCGGTTTTCGGCGTCAATGGCCCGATTTCAAATCCGCCGACGAATTACGTCTACATGAAATATGCGAGGCTGGAATTCCACAAAGTGGCCGCCGGACCGCTAGCGGTCGCGCCGCACGAAGTAAACGTCGAAGTCATCAGGCGCGATCCCGCCGTCGACGCGATCGTGCCGGCCAATCCGAAGGTTTTTAAATTGGCCGAAGGGTTTCAGTTTACCGAAGGACCGATATGGATCAACGAGGGCTATCTGCTGTTTAGCGATCCCAATGCCAACACGATCTATAAATACTCGGCCGGCTCCACGCTCTCGGTGTTCAAAACCAAGAGCGGCTACTCGGGAAAGGACATCGCTGAATATTTGCAGCCCGGTTCCAACGGCTTGACTCTCGACCCGCAAGGCAGACTCACAATCAGCGAACATGGGAACCGTCGCGTCACGCGCGTGGAAAAAGACGGCCGCGTCACGGTACTGGCCGACAAGTATGAGGGCAAGCGTTTGAACAGCCCCAACGACCTCGTATACCGCTCCGACGGCACGCTGTTTTTTACCGATCCGCCGTTCGGATTGCCCAAATTCTACGACGATCCCCGCAAGGAGCTTCCGTACAGCGGTGTGTTTGCGCTCTACAGGGGCCAGCTCAAGCTCGTCAGCATCGATCTCAAGGGACCCAACGGCATCGCCTTTTCGCCCGATGAAAAGTATCTGTACGTCGGCAACTGGGACCCGGAGAAAAAAATTATCATGCGTTACGAAGTCGGCGCCGATGCAACTTTGTCCAACGGTAAGGTCTTCTTCGACATGACCCAAGCGCCCGGCGAAGATGCGCTCGACGGTATCAAAGTCGATCGTCAAGGCAATTTGTATGTCTCCGGACCGGGCGGACTATGGATCATCTCCCCCGACGCAAAGCACCTCGGCACGATCATCGCCCCCAGGCACCCGCACAACCTCGCATGGGGCGGCGACGACGGCAAGACGCTTTATATGACGGCGCAGGGCACTCTTTATCGCATGCCGTTGAATGTCCCTGGCATCCGTCCGAACGCCGTAGTCGGCGACTTGTCTCAAGCAAAATAGAGGAGCGCAAAGATGGCTAGCGGTAGACCATTGAGCATCCCGGTCATTCTTGGCACCACCCGCAAAGGGCGTATGAGCGCACATGCCGCGCGCTTCATGGTCGAGCAGATTGAAAGGCGGCAAGATGTAACGACCGACTTGATCGACCTCTCGAAGCTGCCGGCGCCGATCGACGATGCCGGTGAAAGTATCAAAGATCCGGCATTCGCCGAAAAAATGACAATGGCCGATGCTCTGGTGCTTGTCACGCCGGAATACAATCACAGCTTTCCCGGCTTGCTGAAGCATGTCCTCGACAGTTGCCTGAAGGAGTACATTCACAAGGCGGCCGGCATCGTCGGCGTATCGGCCGGACCTTTCGGCGGCGTGCGGGCGATTCAAGACTTCTTGCCGGTAATTCGTGAGTTGGGGCTGGTCAATATTTTTTGGGACGTCAATTTCGGCAACGTCGCAACCGTATTCGACGCATCGGGCAAACTGCTGGACGAAACTTTTATCAAGCGCGCCGATAAATTCTTGGACGAGCTTGTCTGGATGGCGAAAACCTTGCGCTACGGGCGGGACAACATTGCTCTATAGGTGCAACCAAAGAAGAATTCACCACAATATGTACGAAGGACACGAAGCGTTTTAATCATTTTAACTCCGAACCTTCGTGACCTTCGTGTTGGTCTAAGCCGGATAATGTACCAACAGTGTGAGACTTTACGCTAAGAAGGTAAGCGAAATGGCAAACCTTAAATTGATCTGTCCCAAGTGCGGCGACGAGATGAACCATCACGCCGACAAGTTGGTCTATCCGGCTAGCCGGGATGACGCTCAGCAGATGGATGCCGATCTCGGCGGAGTTGTCGAAGAAACTCACGGCTGTCCGGGATGCGGGGCTGTCGAATCGCGCCCCGCGCAATAGAGCAACGAACCGTGGGAGTCTTCGAATGAGCTTGGACGTGACATCCCGAGAAATTGGTAAGAACCGGATTGAAGCTTTGAGCGATGGCACATTCGCCCTCGTGATGACTGGAGCTTCACGTTCAAACCTTCCGCCAATCGAATACCTCTCAAATCGCTTCGCGCGCGCTGGCTGCTGAGGCGGTGGTCCGGAGATAATTATGCTGATATTTGCGAAGATCCTTGCCTCTCTCGGATTCATCGTCGCGATCGGCCAACTAAGCGGAGTGGTTTCCGCCCAACCCCAGCCGGCGCAGCCATTGCAGCAGATCGAGATCGTTCGCCTCGACCCTCGATTCGACAAGCTGGTGCCGCCGAATGTGACGGTTGACAGAATCGTCAGTGGCCGCAGGTGGGTCGAAGGCCCGGTGTGGAACCGCAAGGAAGGTTATCTTCTTTTCTCGGATATACCGAACAATTCCGTAGTTAAATGGCAGGAAGGCAACGGCACTAGTGTCTTTCTCAAACCGAGCGGCTACACCGGCAAAACCCGCTTCAAGGGCCTCGAGCCTGGATCGAATGGTCTAGCGTTCGACCCGCAGGGCCAGCTCGTCCTGGCGGCGCATGGCGACCGCCGCATTGCCAGGCTCGAGAGAAACGGCAAACAGACAACTCTCGTCGATCGTTTCGAAGGCAAACGCATCAATAGCCCCAACGACCTGGTGTTCAAATCCAACGGCGATCTCTACTTCACCGATCCACCCTTCGGATTGCCCAAAGCATTTGATGATCCGTCCAAGGAGCTTCCATTTCAAGGTGTCTATAAACGGTCGAAGGACGGCAAGCTCATGCTCCTCACCAAAGACATCAAAGCACCCAACGGCATCGCCTTCTCGCCCGACGAGAACAAACTCTACGTCAGTAATGCCGATCCGATGAACGCCGTGTGGCTAGCTTTTGAGGTCAAGCCGGATGGTAGCATTGAGCACAGCAAGGTTTTATTCAACGCAACCCTCCTCGCTAGATCGAAACCGGGAGCACCGGACGGCATGAAAGTAGACAAGCAAGGGCATATCTTCGGCGCGGGACCGGGCGGCGTTTATGTCATCGCGCCGGATGGCACTCATCTTGGCACCATCGAACTTGGCGCGCCCACTGGGAATGTCGCCTGGGGCGAGGACGGGTCGTCGCTATTCATCGCTTCCAATCAAAGCATCTACCGGCTCAGGCTGACTACAAAGGGCGCAGGATATTGAGGCTGTGGTGAATCTGACTGCGTAAACGAAAAGATTATCGAAGCGCCCCCTTCGAGTTCCTTCGATCGCTGCACTCATAAACAATCCACGCCCTACACGAGTAGTTACAATTCTCAAATTCGACGCGTCTGAAATTTTCGAAGCGTGGCAATACTTCGGAGTCCGTTTTTCCTTGAACGATTGAACCTTGAACCTTTGAACGGCTTCAATCCCCATGCATCCTTTACCCCGCTGGCCGCATCCAAGCTTGCAAGAACCAGTGTGCATCCAAACATAAAGGGAGGAAAGAAAGGTGTTTGCAAAAATGTTAAGTGTAGCCGTAGGTGCAGTTCTTGGCCTTGCGGCAGTGGCTGCGGCAAACGGCGATAAGCCAACCCAGTTTGCCATCCGAGTTGAAAATACCACCCAAGCCGAGGCCTTCACGGCATCAAATGGGGTGAAATGGTCGTTGGCGTTCTCACCCGGAACAGCGGTCGTGCATACACTCAAGGCGCCCATTTTCACTGCCGGCAAAAAAGACCGCGGCCAAGGCCTGGAAGCTCAGTCTGAAGACGGTGATCCGAGCACGCTCGCCAAATCACTGGTGGGCGGCAAGGGCATAAAATCGGTCGCCGTATTTAATACTCCGGCGGGCGCGAGTGCGCCGGGTCCGATCACTCCCGGCACTGCTTACGAGACGACGATTTCGGCCGTGCCGGGCGATCGCTTGTCTTTGACGTTGATGATGGGGCAGTCGAACGACTGGTTCTACGCCCCCGCGGAATCGGGCATCGAGCTGTTCAAAAACGGCAAAGCGATCAGCGGCGACATCTCGTCGCAAATGATGCTTTGGGATGCCGGCACCGAGGTCGACCAGGAGGCCGGCATCGGCTCCGATCAAGGACCGCGTCAAAAGGGACCGAACACGGGCAAGGCCGAGAACGGCGTCGTTCGCAGAGTCCAGGACGGTAAGACGTACTCGAACGCAGCGGCAGTGTTGCGCGTCGTCATCAAGCCCGCGCGGTAATATAACCCCGGTGCCGGTCGGGATGCGCCTAAGTGTCGCGATCGGCCCGGCTTCTTTCTTCAATTCTAACCGGCTCTCCATCGACTCACCGTCATTTTTCTCTAGGCTTGCCGTGTTAGAATTGAATTAGTGAACTTTTCGGATTTCGCCGCGCTCTGCTACAAGCTCGAAAAAACCCCGAGCCGGTTGGCCAAGGTTGCTGCGGCAGCAGATTACCTGCAGCGCCTGGAGCCGGAAGAGATTCGTCCCGGAGTAGCGTTTTTATCCGGGCGCCCATTTCCCGTCTCCGATCCTCGGACCCTCGACATCGGACCAGGCGCCTTTTCTCACGCGACCCAGGTTCCGGAAACCGAAACTTCCGTCCTGCCGCCGCTGCGGATTGAGGACGTCGCCGAGAGCTTTGGTCGGATAGCCGAAGCGTCCGGGAAGGGCTCGCGCGAGCAGAAATACGCTCGGCTCAGAGAACTGGTCGAAATGACTTCGGCGGCTGAGCGGCCGATTTTGTTTCGCCTTCTCCATAATGAGCTTCGCATCGGGCTCCACGACGGCCTCATTCAGGAGGCGATTGCCCGAGCTTCCGGCAGCGAACTAAAAATCGTGCGCCGTGCGGCGCTTTTTCTCTCCGATCTCGCGGAAGTCGCTGCGATCGCCTTGACCGATGGCGCTAGGGGCCTTCAAAAAGTCGAGATCAAACTATTCGTTCCGCTGCTGCCGATGCTTTCCGAGCTTTCGCAGGACTGGGACGAGATTCTCACTGCGCACAACGGGGTGACCGCGCTCGAATATAAATATGACGGAGCGCGCGTGCAGATTCACAAAAGCGATTGCGAGACCCGCATCTGGAGCCGTCGCCTGACCGAAGTCACCCGAAGCCTGCCGGAGATCGTCGCGATCGTGCAAGACGGTTTGCACGGCAATTCTTTCATCCTCGATGCTGAAGTCGTGGCAACCGGAAGCGACGGCCGTCCGTTTCCGTTCCAAGAGCTCATGCGCCGCTTCAGACGCATCCATGGAATCGAAACGGCGGCCGGTGACATCCCTCTGTCGCTGTATCTTTTCGATTGCCTCTATCTCGATGGCCGTTCTCTGATCGACGAATCCTACGAAACGCGTTGGCGGACCCTTGCCGAAATCTCCGCCGGCAAATATCTCGCATCGCGAAAAATTGTCAGCGGCAAAGCTGAAGCCGATGCTTTTCTGAACGAAGCTATTGCCGCCGGCCATGAAGGGCTGATGGCCAAGGCCATAGGTAGCGCATACATGCCCGGCAATCGCGGCAAGCACTGGTTCAAAGTAAAGCCGGCCGAAACTATTGATTGCGTGATCTTGGCCGCCGACCGCGGCTCGGGAAGAAGGCGAGGCTGGCTCTCCAACTATCATCTCGCGGTCGCCGATGACGCCGGCGGCTACGCTCCGGTCGGAAAAACTTTCAAGGGGCTCACCGACAAGCAATTCGGCGAGATGACCGCCCGGCTGCAAACGCTCCAGTTGAGCGATGACGGCTACACCGTTAGCGTGGCGCCGGAGGTCGTCGTCGAAGTTGCCTACAACGAAATACAGCGCAGCCCGCAGTACAGCTCGGGTTTTGCCCTGCGTTTTGCGCGCATCAAGCGAATCCGCGAGGATAAAGGGCCGGGGCAGATCACAACTCTCGCTGAGTTAACGTCGCTTTATGAACGCCAGTTCCTCACTAAGGGCCGAAGGCAGATGAATCAGTTAACAGAGAGGAGTGAGCAGTGAGCGGCGAGAGGGTGGAGTGCCACGCCTCACGGATCGAGCTTTGCACTCGAAGACGTTCAAAGCGCCTTATACAATTCGGTGCGCTCCTCGAGATGAACCACTAACCAGATCGTTTCCGGCTCCGTCTTGTTGACCCGGTGGCGCGCATGCGGTGGAAGGGTGAGGTAATCCCCTTCCTTTAATTCCATCCGCTGGCCTCCCTCGAACTCAAGAACCGCCCGTCCGCGAACCACCAGGACCCATTCACGGTGGGCTTGATCGTACCAGTCATTCTCGGCAGTGGCGCTCGCATGCGAGACAATGCGTTGGATCTTCACATTGCCGCTCTCAAGCAGCGTCAGGAAATCTTCGGTGCCCGGCGCACCGCCGGTCGCATGGAAGATGCTTTCACTCTGGATCGTCATAAGAGCCTTTCTTCTCACAGTTAAGATCAAATACTGGACAGAATCCCATAGTTGACATTGCAACCCAATCCCCGATACTTGCCGTTGTATGGATCAACCCTCTGTCAGCGTCAAGCACGCTTTTACTTTGCCGCTGGGCGCCGCCCTCACCTTGCGCGGCTGGGTGCGTTCGCGGCGCGATTCCAAAGGGATCACGTTCATCGAGCTTAATGACGGTTCGCGCTTTAAAAGCATGCAGCTCGTGGTTGAAGCCGGTACGGTGCCCGAAGAAACACTGAAACAAGTCACCACCGGCAGCAGCATTGCCGCAAGCGGTGTGCTGGTCGAATCGCCGGCCAAAGGCCAGGCTGTGGAGCTCAAGGTGGCATCGATTCATCTTTACGGCACGGCCGAGGCCGCAACCTACCCCCTGCAAAAAAAGGGGCACACCCTGGAGTTTCTCCGAGAAATTTCCCATCTGCGCGTGCGCAGCAACACTTTCGGCGCCGCTTTCCGCGTGCGCAACGCCCTGACCCATGCAATTCACACATTCTTTCAGGAGCGCGATTTCCTTTACGTGCAAACGCCGATCATCACGACTTCCGACTGCGAAGGGGCGGGACAGATGTTCGGCGTGACCACGCTGGACTTGCAACACCCGCCCGTGGCGGCGGACGGCACGATCGATTGGCAACAGGATTTTTTTTCGAAGCCGGCTTATCTTACCGTCAGTGGACAGCTCGAAGCCGAGATCTTCGCCTCGGCTTTCTCCAACGTTTACACCTTCGGGCCGACGTTCCGCGCCGAAAACAGCAACACGCCGCGCCATCTAGCCGAGTTTTGGATGATCGAGCCCGAAATGGCTTTTTACGAGCTTGAAGACAACATGCATCTGGCGGAAGAGTTTCTGAAATACATCATCCGTTACGTGCTCGAACACTGCGGCGAAGATCTCGAGTTTTTTAATCAATTCATCGAGAAGTCGGTGCTCGCAACATTGCAGCAGGTCGCGCAAGCGAGCTTCGGCCATATCACCTACACGGACGCCGTTCAGGAACTCAAGAAATCCGGCAGGGCCTGGGAGTTTCCCGTCGAGTGGGGCAGCGATCTCCAAACCGAGCACGAGCGCTTCCTGTCCGAAGAAATCTTCAAGAAGCCGGTGATCGTCACCGACTATCCGAAGGACATTAAAGCTTTCTACATGCGCGTCAATGAAGACGGCAAGACCGTTCGGGCGATGGACGTGCTTGTGCCGCGCGTCGGTGAAATCATCGGCGGCAGCCAGCGCGAGGAGCGCTTTGACGTCCTGTTGGCGCGCCTGCGTGATGCCGGGTTAGACGAGAACGATTATTGGTGGTATTTCGATCTGCGCCGCTACGGTTCTGTGCCCCACTCCGGCTTCGGCCTCGGCCTGGAACGCATGATGATGTATCTTACCGGGCTCAAAAATATCCGCGATGTGATCCCTTTTCCACGCGCACCGGGTAATGCCGACTTTTGATTTTACTCGCCGTTTCGGATCGCAGCTGTCATTTTTTGTTTCGGATCCGCTGATTGCGCGATAACTTTACCGGCCAACCGCGCCGAAGCTCGGATGTGTGGGCGTCCGCAAATTATTAAGGAGTCCATAATTAAGTAACTAACAAAGCGACCGAGGGCCGAGCCCTGGAGATTGCGGGCATAGGACGGAGAAGGTTATTTTTCAGGCCC
>Ga0210114_1000099_pt1 | contig 19778 bp, 17 predicted proteins | sample MayberryNW_TuleA_FD_185524 | JGI IMG/M metagenome (GOLD analysis project Ga0210114, IMG submission 185524) | Wetland microbial communities from San Francisco Bay, California, USA, that impact long-term carbon sequestration - MayberryNW_TuleA_D2... | ecosystem: Environmental > Aquatic > Marine >...
CCAACGTGGCGATCGCCCAGCTTTCAAAGGTCGAACAGGTCCGTTTCGACGTGCGTAAGTTTCACTGGCTCGGCTCCTCCGGCGCGGATGGCGTGATGCTTTCGGTGCGCGCTGATTTGCCGTACAAGACATTCGATGATCTCAGAAAGGCCGATCGCGAGCTAATCGCCGGGACCACCGGTCCTGGCTCCAACGCGCACGACTTCCCACTTCTGCTTAAGGAATTTGCCGGAGCCAAATTGAAACTCGTGTCGGGTTATCCGGCCAACAGCGATGTGCTATTGGCTGTTGAGCGCAAGGAAGCCGATTCCTGGTCGGCGCTGGCGACAACCATCAAGCTTGCCGCCGACCGCGGCGTTGTGCGGCCGCTTGTGCGCGGACGCGTGGCATTACCCGGCTACGAGAATCTGCCCATTGATGAAGACCTTGCAACGAACGCTCTGGGAAAATCGCTGATGGCCATTAAATCCATCCCGGGGGCTATAGGTCGAGCCTTCGCCGCCGCGCCAGGCACGCCGGCAGATCGCGTGGCGCTGTTGCGTGACGCTTTCGCCAAAGCCATCAAGGACCCGGAACTCATAGCGGAAGCGAAAAAGGCAAAAATTACCGTTCAGCACATCGGTCACGAGCAGGTGCACAAGGGCTTTGAATCGCTCCTCAATCAGACATAGCAGTATTTAATATGTTAGGATATAATTTTAGGGATACTCCTTATGTCGGGCGAGGTGTTGTAGAATCTATTGGATGTGGCATAGATTTTCAGAAAGGAGATTTAGCATTAAGAGGGAATTTTGCAACAGTTGACACCGGGTTAAAAATTGTAGATAGACGTGCAGGACGTATTATCACGGACGAAGAAGCCAGATCGGTCTGTGAAACACTTAACAAAAAAATTACTTTTCAGGATCCAGATGCTTCCGTTGTTGTTGTTCCTACCATTGCTCATCGAGTTACTATAAGATTTAGGCACAAAAAGACAAAACTTTCTGATCAAATAACTAATACTGATCCTGCGTATGATAAAGTAAATGGTATTGGAATTGCAAAAACAGATATTGAACAGATACATGTTCTGAAATCTGAGCCACAAAATAATGATCCATCCTCAAGAATTTCAGCAGACCTGGTTAATGATTTTACAAACCAAGTTATTTCCTTGACAAAAAACCATCCCATAAATCTTTCTAGAATCCAAAGAAATTTGAATCCTATGAATTGTATTTTAGTCAGAGATGCAGGTAACGAATTGCCAAATTATGTGCCTATAAATAAGAAATATGATCTAGATATCGCATCTATTGTTGATATGCCAGTTGAAATAGGAATATCAAAAATATTAAAAATGGATTCAATTCGTGCAGGGAATGTCAATGACTATATTACAAAAGCAAAGGTCACTGCTGAGAAATTGAACAAGTATAATGTGGTATATGTGCACATAAAAGGACCCGACGAATTCGGTCATGATGGTGACGCTATTGGAAAACAAAAGAACATAGAAAAAATTGATGATAATTTCTTTGGAACTTTAATTGGTGATTTGAATGTCGATGATGCCATTATCATGGTTTCGGGAGACCATTCCACTCCTTGTGTTAAAAAAAGCCATAGTGATGACCCAGTTCCCCTCTTGATATCCGGTAACCAAATTCCAAAAGATGGCAGCAAGAGATTCACTGAATTTTTTGCTAAAAAAGGAAAACTAGGTACGTTAATGGGATCAGAAATATTGGATATGGTTATCAAAATGATAAGATAATTTTACTTGAATTTTATTTTTTGTTATTTTAAAATTTATCTATTAAAACTTGCTTCCAATTAAATTATCTTTACATAGCTCGCATACCTGCTCATCTATGTTTGATTCTATCTTGTGATGAACATCGCAAATAATAAAAGAGTATCTCATGAAATTACAAAGCTCTACGAATTTTGCCATTGTACCTGGAGTATATGCTCTATTTGATACCAAGTCTTGGGCGATATCATCTACCTTTCTCATTATCTCGTGAATAGATGATAATTTATCTATTAGTTCTAAGTCACCTCTTGTTCCCCTTATGTAGTTGCTTATTGCTGCTTGGGTTACTCCTAATACCTTAGCAACAACTTCTTCTTTCATTTTGTATTCAGTAATTAATTTTTTCGCAAGGATAGCTCTAATCGCTGGGATGAGTGACTTGGCTTCAATTTCTGCAGGTAAAAGCATCTAATAGTTAATTATAACATAAATTATATAAATTTTCTTTATCTTAGTCTCTTAATATATCAAAAGTCTTTATTTTAGTAGGTATTTGCACTTTCAAGCAAATTTTTCTAAAGCCTATTCCATTACCCATAATTTTTATTCGGATAATGATGTCAAAATGGACCTTATATTAGGGGGTTCGCGTCTCAATTTGTGAAGCAATGCAGTTAATAGTCTCTTTATTCCTAGGTTTTAGTATAATTGTCATAGGCATAATTTTAATCTGAATTTTAGAACCAATATCTGTATAATATTTTGATTCTATAAGACAACCTTTTATATTTACATAATGAAGAATTTAAGTAATACTTCAAGGTGTATGTTTAAAATATGATTTTTTACATAATTTCCATCAACTAAATCTGATAAGAAATGTTCTCATGATTAGTTACATACAAATATTGCATTATGAAAAGTAAAAAGATAATATTATACTTCTAAAAATGTTTATATAATTATTGTATGAACAGACTATATGAAATTAGGTGTAAAACTTTTGATTATTACTTCTTTCTTATCAATTCTCAATGCTTCTTTATTTGATAGCGCTTATGCATACGACCCTTTTTTTGAAGACCCTACAGAAGCAGGTATGTATCTAAAATTGTCAGAATTGATCAAGAGTACCGGTAATAATGTGAATCAAACCATTCAAGCAATTCAATCCGGTGATACTGAAACTGCATTACATATTTTATCTAATGTAACGGACAATATTCAAGAGATTTCAAATGGACTTGACGTCTTTGCATCAGTGCCAATTTCATCAGAAGAAACTACAGATGACTAAACATATTTTTAAAAGGCATCATTAGATCATAGCCTCCTGTTTTTGTTATTGAAATTTTCAATTTAATAACGTTAATAATAATTCAGTGACCCAAAAACTAATCTTGTCTAGTTGAATAATGCTATAAATTAATATGAAAAATATTAGTAAAAATCTATGATGATAAAACAGGAAGTAAATCGGCATGGGATTGTCTTAAAGAATATATAAAATCACATTTAGGGTAATAACTGAATATAATCCTACTTACAGAAGTAAATTATGAACCAAGAGAGATATTCTTGCAGATAAAGATGGTATTTCACTGTATGCGATTATAACATTAGTCAATAATTATGATATTACTAGTGCAATTTATACAGTTAAAAATATGGTTATCATGAAATCACAACCATAAACAACATACGACAGGAAGAAAAAGCGGAATCTATTTCTTCATAAAGCAGATCAATCGAAGTATGTACAACATTGAACTATCATGAGAAAGAAGAAACAAAGGTATCAGAGAAGACATCGTGTAGCAAGTGGATGGATTATAGAAGGAACAAATTCATGCATAACAGATTCAGGATCGTATTTACAAGGTATTAAAAGAAATAAGAACACTATGTTTATGTGGTCCATTAGCAAAAATTATAATTGTCTATCGAATTATAATTTTGAATTAATCTCTTATATTTAAGATTTTCATGACTTGTTAAAGAATAAAAATGTTGTATGATTTAAGGACAGTCCTTGCTACCATCTGGTAAAGTCATACAATCTTCTTCAATATTGACATCTTCAGCATCTAAAAGCGGGTTATTTGGATTGCTAATTGCAGTATTGTTCTCTATGATTTGTGTATTCTCGTCTCCAGCAATTTTATCGAAATCTTGTACCGTTTCTCCCTGAGCCTAAGCATTATTTCCGATGTATAGGTAACCCTGCAATCCCAAGGAAAAAATTCCTGCGAACATTAAGAAAATTTTTGTATTTTCCACCTTGTTTTGTATTGTAAAAGATTATTATAAAAATTTATCTTTCTATTTACGAATACAAAATAATCATTATTTTTATTTTTTTAAAAAAATTATTACTTGGTGAAACGAATTGACTCTATCCATTCACTCTAACAACCTACAGACACAACTTATCATTTAGGCCATACAATGAATTGTCCACTCATAGTTGGTTCATGATATTCACAATAGAATCTATAAATTCCAGGTTGATCTGCGTTAATAGTTACATTTCCATTTTTGCCTGGTGCCAAGTCTAAATTGATATTATATGGTGCATTTATAGTAAATGAGTGTCGATCGGCATTTGGCGCTTCCTGATTGTACATAAATATCTTGACTTCGTCCCCCTCATTGACCTCTAATGTTGTTTGAGAGAAAACATCTGGTGGAAATTCTGTAACGTTAAATGCAGGCAGTTCAGAATTAAATAAGAAAAAAAACGGTTTTTCTGTTTGCGAAGTTTCTTCAGTTTTTTCTTTGGTTTCATTACCTGTGGTTTGCGCCATTCCCGGTGATGTTGATAAGTTGGCTAAGATCGCTAGAATTAATAATGTGATGATTGGTATTAAACGATTATTAAGTTTATACATTATTTTTAAATGACCAGAGATATATTTAATATTTACTGAAATTTTAATATTTACTGAAATTTGATTCTATTTACATATAAAAGAATAAAAATAATTTTTGAAAATGAAAATAATATTATCATCACGTATTTTATTATCATCACATATTAAGTTATACTGCCATGTTCATTTAATAAAAGTAATTATTTGTAGTGAGTTAATAAGACAGGGACAGCAATGAAAAGAAGGTTAAAGTTCAACATTACAAAGATCATCATACAGACATAAACAAATTATATAATTCTATAAAAGGGGAAATTCAAGATCAAGCAAATTTACAAATTGTTACGGAGTTCATAGAGTTAAATAATGTACCGCTATTAAGTATCGTAACAGAAAAGAGACCTCTTAAAGTAATAATTGGTTCACTAAATGATATTCATTTTTCAATAACATGAAAACCAGGTGATTATGTAGGGAAGGTTGGTTTGAATGGTTGTTTTTTAGCTTATCGTTTTCTGGATTCATTGATTTTTTGGCTGGGACCAATATATTTGGCAGGAGGACTCTTTATAAAAGGTACTCGGACATAGGAATTTGAAGAACATATCTGGAAAAATATGCTTGAAGTAAAACAAAGAAAGCAAAGTATCCTCAGCGATGGATAACAGGGCGCATTATAGGCAGTAATTATTTCTCATATCTTGCAAATTTTTCATTTCATTGTATATGATATTCAATAAGAATTCGTATAATGAATTAATGAATTATTCCAGTTGATCTGAGTTTGATCATGGAATCACTGCTGGTCAACTGGATGATATGGTATAAATTTGGAAAACTTAAATCGTTCGAATAATAAAATTTATCTGTGACATCAAAAATTCTATTATTGTTTAAAGTTTTCAAAAAAATATACCAAAATATGTAAAGTTGAACTAGATTACTCGAGCAATTCGGAAAAAGAACATCGAAAATCAGCTAAATACATACCAAACTCACAATTTATTATGCCTGATACGGTGTCCGAATTTTCAGACTCTTTTATAGCCTTATCGAATTCGATTGAAATCTTATCATCTATTTGTTGTTTACTTGCAAATGGGTTGGATAACGTAGTATTGTTTGCGTGATCAGCGCCATTTTGAATTTTTACATATCCTATTGTAGACGACTTATTAAAATTTTCTATTATTGTATTTTTTATTAAATCAGTTTCCTTGATTATATTACTATTAGGTCCCGTAACTGTGAAATTAGTGTCAAAATCAATTATACTTGAATAGCTTGAAATAGATTGAATACTGTGTGTATTCATATCCAAACTTACCATAGATTTTACATTTCCCGATTCTGCATCTTGTGCAAAAATGAGGCTATTGAAATCTAAGGGAGAGAATACGCCAAGAAACAAAATTAGAGCTCCAATTGTTAATACTATTATTTTCATGAATTTACTACTAAAATTTATTATAAAACTTTGTCGACTTCTTAAATATTGATCTTCAAAATAAAAATTATAAAAAGGATGAATTGTTATTGGAATAGTTGAACGTTTTGATCTATTTTGTTTTTATTATTTTATTCCTTATCGTGTATATTTCCGATATATATGCGAGTTCGCCGATATTTAGTCGAATAATCATTCAAGATAAAACTGATGATGTGATAGTATTGAATCAAAATTTAACAGATGACAGTGAGCTTTCAAAAATTAAATCATTGGTTAACATAGAAACTACTGCGATCTCAAGTAACGGAACTCATCTAGAGATAAAGATATTTTCCGAAGATTTACCTTCAAAAGTTTCTCAATTTTTAAAAGGCAGCGAGTCAGGTGAATTTTTCTTTAACGTTTTGATAAATTCTGACGAGGATATTGATACGGGGTTTTTAGGATATGACTATAGATATTTAATAAATCACAATAATTCAAAAATAGGGGAAAACAAGAATTTAGATTTTAAATCAAATACAACAGGTACTGCCAAATCGCTTCATGAGTTCGGTCTATTATCCAATCAAGATTTTCAAAATAGCTCACTTGCTACTGAATTTGAATTCACAGAACCATTTGATTACTTTAATTGGACAATTTCTGGATACGAAATAATTGACTATAATTACGAACCATTATTTTTTAGTTCTATAGCAGATTACAAATATTTGTCCTTCATACCTGACGGAATTAAGGTTATAATTGATTTGGAGCAAATGAATTACCCCAGTGAATATTCTGTATTACTTCAATTAGGGGCAAAATCAAAAAACTACAAAATAACTGATACCATTGGACAACTTAATTTTCCTGTTCCTGACCTGTCAATTGGCAATAAAGCCATAAATGTATCTCCTGGCAAACACTCTGCTATTTTATTTTTCAACAGTACATCCAATAACGAACTCTTTCTAGATGTTGATATTTCAAACAAAACTTATCCGAAGGAAATTAATATAACCTTTCCCCAAGGTAATGAACTAAACTTATTTGGCGGATCGGGTTCGATACCGATTGATTTTAATATAGATCCAAAAATTGACTTTAAAAACTATATTGTACCATTAAATTTATCTTATAGTATCCTCAACTCACAAATTCTTGATTATAATCAAACTAGTCCATTAACTCAAGTACATAATTATTCAAAAATTCTTTATTTGAGTTTAAATGTTCAAAAATCCTCACCTTTCTTATTTTCGTTCCCTGAAATTCCCGCTAGTTATATGGCAGTTATTTTAACAGCTCTTTTTACTATATTTATTCCATCTATATCGCGTCTGGTAAATGATTACAATAAAAAGCGTATTGCTAGCAGCTACCTTCGAAAAATTTATAAAAATTATGATGAAAATAATATCCCTGAATCGATACATAATGTTAAGAATGCTATAGAGATTATTAAACATGAATTTATTAGAGGAAGAATAACTAAAGATCAATATACTATACTAATTGAAAAATTTTATGATATGCTTAAAGCCCTAACTGACAGAAATAAGGATAACTCGAACCAAAGTAAATAGGTTTGAAAAATATAACAACCTACGATTGTTCTTCATTACTTGAACCATATCTTTTTTGTTTAATGATTTTTTCTAATAAACAGATATTTATATTGCTGCGTGTGTCTGTTTTCTTTTTATTGTTGTTATTTAACACAGTTAGTTTAACATATATTTCAAATGTTTTAATATCTAAAAATAATTATAAAAAAATTTTATCATCTTATTGAAGATTTCAATAATAATCAAAAATATGATTAATCTGGAGCAAAACCATGGTAATATGGTATTTGTCGGAATTCATCTTTTGGGATGATTTCAACAAGCGAGATCAGATAGCCATCAGGATCCTCTATGATGATATTTTTTGTATTTGGTCCTTGCGTTGCTTCACTATAAACTTTAGCATTTTTCTGAATGAGGTTATTGTGAATTTCATCAAAATTATTAATCAAAAACGTTATCATTATGTTTCCATTCTTGGGGAGCTGAGTATCTTTGCTTTCTTCTGAATTTTTATTTGCCAACACAAAGTTGATATTATCTGATCCTTTATACGAAAATTCTATTGTGTTGTCATTTTTTTGATTTACATTTATTCCCAAGACATTCTTGTAAAATTCTAAAGATTTTTTAATATCAGAAACCAATATTGAGATTCCTTTTATTTTGTAAGACATATCGTTTCTTATTACTTTCTTATATATAACTTAATGTTATTCTGATATCTTTTAAATAACAAAAATCTTTTAATCAAATTAAATTTTATTAATACCAGTAATTTGAACCATTTAAATGAAAATTCCACACGATAAACATTTATAATTTATTTTATTTTTTGTAATTTACTTTTCTCTAATTTTATTTTTTGTATTATTGTATCATATTGTTACAATTCTTTTGGAGTACTCTACAAAATTCACTTTGCTTTTATAGTATAAATTTTATAAGAATTCAATTGATATTTGAAATTAATTCATATTTTAATATATTTTTTCTATTCTATCTGAAAATGCATAAATATGGTTCAAGTTCTTTTCAAGAATTGTGATTGTCAACAATTTTTTAGTAATCTTTAATATCTTGAAAAGCGGGGAGATAATATATTAATGAAGACAAAATTTGGTTTTACTCAAGGACTCAATGTAGCGAGACTTGGTTTAGATGAAACACAAATTATTACTGCATGCCAAATGGCTGATAGACTAGATTATGATTCCATATGGGCAATGGATCACACTAACGTTCCTCAATGGAAAAATGCAGTCGTAAATGACGCTTGGTTATTGCTAGCAGCTATAGGTGCATTAACAAATAAAGTTGAATTAGGTACATGTGTCACAGATGCAATTAGAAGACATCCGTCTTCAATAGCTTTGGCAACCGTAACCCTGGATAGATTAACAAATGGCAGAGGAATGCTTGGTATTGGTGCAGGTGAAGCTCAGAATGTTGTTGATTTTGGGATTGAATTTAATAAACCTGTTACCAAATTAAAGGAACAACTAGAACTTATTGATAAGCTCTTTCAATCAGATCCAGATAATAGAGTAGATTATGAAGGTAAATATTATAGACTAATTAATGCCTGTTTGCAAGCTAGGAGTATTCGAAAACCAAGACCTCCTATCTATATTGCTGCAGGCGCACCAAAGACGCTTGAATTATGTGCTAAATATGGTGATGGTTGGATTCCAATAGGGTATACTCCTGAATTATTTAAAGCTCATGCAGATGTAATACGTGAACATGCAAAAACTTTTGGTAGAGATTTGATTGATTTCCAATTTGCAAATGATGTCGATATCTATTTTACAGACGATGGAGAGGAAGCATGGAACAAAATGAAAAATGCTGTGAAAGTAAGTTTATACAAACCCGAATTATTGAAAGTTCATAATATTCAGCAGGATTCTGAATTTGATTTTAGAAGATACTTTACTGAATATACGATGGATAAACCAGAACTTATGGAACAAATGAAAAAGGCTGCATTATCCATCCCAGACAGTGTAGCGAGAACTGCTATAGGAGTGGGTAAACCTGATGATGTAATTGAAATGCTAGAGCGTTTTATTAATTCTGGAGTGAATCATTTCATTATTAGGTTCTGGGGAGATGGATATTTCAAAAATATTGAGATGTTTGGTAAAAAAGTAATCCCATACTTTAGAGAACAGGAAAAGAAATAAAATAAGGTTACACTTTTTTAATAATTTTTATTTTTTTTTATCTGATATTAGTGTCCATTCAAGATCTATTTTATTAAAAAGTATAAAATAAATTTTTTATTTTAAAAATGAATCCAATGATCGATCTTTCTTTTCTATCATTTTTGGTCTCAAATGTTTATTTTCCTTTATCTTTTTATTTGTTCTGAAACTATCTTCTCTATATCCCTTCCTTATGGGTTCGGCATTATATCCTAAATTTATTAAAGATCTAGCGAATTCATCTGCGAAACCATGAAAAGTAAATACTTTTTTTGGATTGCCCTTTTCAACTACATGTAACAGATCCTTGTAATCACAATGGTCACTTAAAGGCATGGCATAATCAAGATCCATCATATATTTATAGCTTGGATTACACGCCCATCCGCTAAAACCTATGGTGATGGCCTTATATTTTTCTTTAATATTTTTGAGTAATTTTGTTCTTCCGTTCATTAAAGATGATAGCATTATCCACGGTTTTTTTGATAAAGAATTATTTTTTTCTGCTTTGCCATATGTTATAACATCCCTTAAAGGTATATTCATTTCTCTATATACGGAATTTATTGTCTCTATAGAATCGAATACATAAAAAGGATCCCAATGACTGAAAAAATCCATTAATAGTTGAGCCTTTCCAAGGGGGTATCCCATAATGATAACTGGAATTCCCTTTTCATATGCATTTGAGATAATATTGTTTGTTCGATGTATTATATCCTTTGGGTTAGGGAAAATATACTCAGCTTTTCCAAATGTAGACTCTATTATTAATATGTCGACTTTTGGAATGTTCTTCGATGGGTTCATAAATCCTCTTTTTCTTATAGATATATCTCCTGTATAATATACGTCGTTATAGGCAAGTAACCCTCTTGATCCTAATATGTGACCAGTGTCTATTAATTCAAAATCTTTTTTATCATAAATCGGATTAGTAATATCATATCCTCTTGCATTTGCAATGATTTCTGTCTCTTGAGAAACTAAAGTTTCAATATTTTTTTTATTTTTTGGCTTCCTATAAACGTGATCTGAATGAGCATGGGAAACAAATACAAAATCATGATTATTGATTTTTGTTGGATCTAGCAATATTTTTGAGTTACTATTTTCAATTGAGACACCTTCATTGGTATACTTCACGCCAGAAACCATACTATGAATTTTTAAATCTAATATTTTAATTATTGTTTTTTCATTCATGGCATGATATAAACATCTATTTATTTTCTATGAAAATTGATTTGCTGTTCAAATATTATCCTAATATGTAAAAAAATTGAAGAATTTTTATGTGCTTTAAGTAAGACATATTAGAATGAAATTTTGTAAAAGCAAAATATGAGCTGCAAACGTTAAACGATCTGCTGATTTGGTACTGATAATATAGTCGTAAAATCCATTCGTGAATATGGTATTCGAATAAATAATTATATTTAAAAGAAATAGGATACATACATTTGTAGTTAGATATTTTCTATTGATATTTTCAATATCTGAGTTTCAAATCTTACAGCTTTTAAAAATATTAGAAATAACGGGTCTCAATTTTAGTTGAGGGGTTGAATTTTAAGGAATATATAATTAGAAAATTATGACAGATTTGTTGGTTTTTATATTTTTATTTCACGTTTTCTCATTAAATTTGAATTAATATTAGTGGAAGCAACACGAAAAGAAAACATCGATTAAAATTTTATATTGTATTTACTAAATTTTTATTTGTTATTTTCTCTACCTTAAAGCATTCGCTAAAAAAATTACATTAGTGTTACAATGAAACACTCTTTCCCCAGTAGTTACGGTTTAAAAATTCTTTAAGCGCTAAAGATTACTTGGCTAATTGTACTGAAAATCACCATATGATTTTTGTCCTAACCTGTCCTATTCTATATAATTTACGATATCTATATAGATTATATGTAAAGAGTATATTAAAAAGAGAATGGTTATATCATACCAATGAAGTACCAAGAAACGTTTAACGCTGACATAAAGCAGATAAAACCAATTTCACAGTCGATATTAGGTTTGCAGATAATACATTGCGATAACTGCAAAGAGGAATTAGCTTCGTACGATGTGTATACTTCCAGTAATATCGAGGGCATTCTGTTTCTAAAAAGATCTTGTGAAAACTGTCTTCCAAAACAATTCTAATTTTTAGTTCTCAATTATTGCCAAATTATATTTAATTTCCATTAATAGTTTTTATGATTACCATTACAAGTGCAGAGACTGCTGCACTAGCTGGAATAGTAATTAACCAAGCATAGACTATTTTTCTCCCAATACCCCATCTTACAGCAGAAAGTCTTCTTGTAGAACCGACACCCATTATGGCACCCGATATCGCATGCGTAGTACTCACGGGAATTCCCAGCCATGCCATTGTGGTTAATATTGCTCCTCCTCCAGTTTCAGCACAGAATCCTTGGAATGGTTTTAGGTCGGTGATTCTGAAAGCCATAGTCTTTACTATTCTCCAGCCACCTAGAAACGTCCCCAAGGCAATAGCTGCGGCAGATACTAAAATAACCCATGTTGGTACAACAAATGATTTAGCATCTATAAGTCCACCAGCAATTAGTAACGCTGTAATAATTCCCATTGTTTTTTGACCATCATTTGCCCCATGGGTAAGCGAAAAGAATACAGAAGAAAAGATCTGCAATTTTCCAAATACCTTATTGATTTTATAGGGTCGATATTTCCTTAAGAAATACATTATAACTATCGCAAAAGATAAAGCAACTATGAATCCCAACATAGGTGAAACTGCTATAAAAGTAAGTACTTTTTCTATTCCGCCAAAGACAAGTGCTTGGATACCACCAGCCACTAATGCAGACCCAACTAAACCTCCTATTAATGCATGACTGCTAGATGATGGCAAACCAAAGTACCATGTTAACAGATCCCATACAATAGCTCCTATAAGACCTGCAATAATTACTTCAAACGTTGAAAATTCTGGTTGTATTATTCCCTTTCCGACCGTAGCTGCAATTGCTGTACCGAATACAAAAGGACCTGCAAAGTTGGCTAGAGCAGCCATAGAAACTGCTTGAATTGGTTTAAGAACACGTGTACCTACAACTGTTGCAATCGCATTTGCAGAATCATGAAATCCATTTACAAAATCAAAGAATAAAGCTGTTAATATGCCACATATTAAAATTATTCCGCTATCGACTAGCATTATTCAGCAACCACCATTTTAATCAAATCGAGCTATCCGTATTTCAAAGAGATATCCTCTACGATATCTGCAACATCCTGACATTTATCAAGAGATTCTTCAAGGTTATCATATACTTCTTTGAGTTTTATTATCTCTATTGGATCATTGGTTTCAAACAATTCTGCAATCGCCTTTCTATAAATCTTGTCTGCGTCATGTTCATATTTCTTAATGTTTGCACAATGGTTGCGTAATTCTTGATGATCTTTTATTCTTTTTAACATAGTTACTAAAATATATATCTCCTGTGAAGCTGATAAAATGATTTTTCCCAATTCCATCATATATTGCGTCGGTTTCTTTATCTTAAAAAGAACAAATCTCTCAGAAATTCCATCAACATAATCAAGAACCTCGTCTATAGAGCTGGTAAGTTTCGATATATCTTCTCTATCTATTGGAGTTACAAATGTTTGGGAAATTATGGTAAATAGCCGATGTGAAATTTCATCCCCCGTATGCTCTAATTCTCTTATTTTTTGTTTTTTTTCTTCCAGAGATTTTTCGTAATCGGTTAAAATTTCTACTAAAAGTGTGGTTGACTTAACAAGATTAGAACCTTGACTTTCCAAACTGTCAAGGATGTCCTTATCATTTGTCCGAACCCAGGATAACCATTTATTTGACAATTAAATACGCTCTATAACAACAATATTCATTTATTTCTGTTACGATTAATAACACTTATTTTTTCATTCTTTGGACCATTTAACCTAAATTTTCAATATTTTCAGTCTGAGGAAGACTCTTCATGATTTTTACCGTACATATATTGTGTATAATTTCTACCAATAAATTTCAATTAAATAAGTTTTTACATATATATATCTCAATTTATTTACTATTTTGATTTTATCTATTGAATTCGAAACTTTTAATATATTTTCTAGCAATTATAATCGCAAAATATAATGATAAATCTCGCAATCATTATTTCTGGCAGGGGCAGTAACATGAAAGCCATCCTTTCTTCTATATCTAGTGGCAATATAAAGAACGTGAACCCGACTGTAGTTATCTCAAACAGGGAAGATGCTATTGGACTAGAGATCGCAAAAAATAATTTTAATATTCCTACAGAAATTGTTCTAGGTAATGGGAAGAAGGGATGGGATTATGATAAAGAGATAGTGTCAAAATTAAGGTCATATAATGTTCTTCCATCAAATGGATTGATTTGTCTTGCAGGATATATGAAAATTATTAGTACGGAATTTGTAAATGAATATAAATTTAGAATAATGAATATTCATCCAGCGTTACTGCCGTCATTTAGAGGATTACACGCACAGAAACAGGCACTGGATTATGGTGTTAAAGTGTCCGGATGTACTGTTCATTTTGTTGATGATGGTGTTGATACGGGACCAATTATTCTTCAACAAGCAGTTAATATTTACACAACTGATACTGAAGACGATATTTCAAATAGGATATTAGAGTTGGAACATAAATTGTATCCTCAAGCAGTAAAGTTATTTGCAGAAAACAAATTAAAGGTAGAAGGTAGAAAAGTAATCATTCTGTAATTGAAAAGGCATTTAAAGTATGTCAAAATTATATATGCCATAATAAAATGACAAGTACTATCGGTTCATACAGTAGAATAAAACTTCATATTTTTCTTCCAAGCAATAGAAAGATTTGGACAATAGTTAGTAAGAACAATGAATATTGGTTGGATGTGGATTTAGATTATTGTACTTGTAAATACTATTTCTTTAAAACTCTCTCTGGCAAGGATAGGTGTATCCATTTAAAATCATTAGCTGAGGCATTAAGATTAGAAGATTATGACATGGTAGAATTTCAAGATGATGAATATGTTGGTTTTCTTACATCCCTTCTCAAAGACGTCCTATGTTGGAACTATGCACTAAGCAGATAATTTAATAAAAAAATTTTACTTAAATTTTTTTAAAGTCTCAATGAATTAAGGTCGAACAACACTAATTAAAAAAAATGTTTATTTTGAACAGGTAAGAAGATAGTATCTCATTTTGAAGAGCATTTACAATATCTTTTGATTAATCACTTTGTTTTTCTCCTTTGCTAAGTCAGACTGAAAATTGATTTTTTTGTTATCATTTTCAATTTTCCTCGCCTTCTGGAGTTCTTTTGAAGATTAGTTTATGAAAAACGCAAGGATAATGAAAATTAAATCTACTGTAAAATCAGTATTTTAAAAATATAATTTTCTACTTTTTACTACTTACTTTCATTCTTATAAGTCAACTACCATCTAATTTTTTGTAGTTAATGACAATCGAACGTTTTTTACGTGTACAATTATTTTTTAATCGCTAAGCTGATTTTTCATTAAATATCTTTTTTTGTGTATCCTGAAATTAAACTTTCATCATTTCAATTTTAATGGAAAAATTATGAAAATCATTATGTAACAAATATTATGTGCGATCTATTTATCAACTATAATTGAACAAAAACGTATTGATCGTTGGTTCTGGAGGGAGAGAACATGCATTGGGATGGAAACTTTCCAAGAGCAAATCAGTACAAAATGTTTTTTTCTCTCCTGGCAACGGAGGGACGTCAAAAAACCTAGAATTCAAAATTACTGATTTTGAAAAAATTAGATCGTATGCATTACAGAATGATTGTATGATTGTAGTTGGTCCAGAAGAACCTTTAACAAAGGGAATAGTTAATGAGTTGTCCAACAGTGTTAAGATATTTGGTCCAACAAAAGAGGCAGCACAGCTAGAATCAAGTAAGTCATTCGCAAAACTCTTCATGAAAAATAATAATATTCCCACCACAGATTTTTCAATCTTTACAGATCCAGAAAACGCAATAGAATACATACGTAACACTGAAAAACAATTGGTCATCAAAGCTGATGGACTAGCTGCTGGAAAAGGTGTGATCGTTTGCGATTCTCAAAGTGAGGCTATAGATGCTATCAATAGAATCATGATCAAGAAAGAATTTGGAGATTCCGGGGATAAAGTAGTGATTGAAGAAAGGATCTATGGAAACGAAGTTTCTTTCATAGGCATTTCTGATGGAAAAAAAATTATTCCTGTTGCTACCAGTCAGGATCATAAGAGGATATATGATAATGATAAAGGCCCTAACACCGGAGGAATGGGTAGTTTTTCTCCTTCACCACTAGTTGACGACGTTCTTTTTAATGATATCATGAAAAATATTATGGAAAAGACAATTGATTCAATGCAAAATCATAACAATCCATTCAAGGGATTTCTTTATGCCGGTGTGATGATAGAAAGAGAAACATCTAAACCTTATGTTCTTGAATTTAACGCAAGAATGGGTGACCCCGAATGCCAGCCTATAATGATGCGCATGAAATCAGATTTATATGAATATCTTGATGCTTCAATTGATGAAAATTTGTATCTATTACCTGACATTGAGTGGTCTGAAAAGCCTGCTATATGCGTAGTTATGGCAGAGAAAGGATATCCTATAAAGAACAAAAAAGGGAATGTAATTTATGGTTTGGATAGTAAATTCGATGATAATGTTATGGTATTTCATGCTGGAACTATTTTAAGGGATAATGAGGTCCTTACCAATGGTGGCAGGATTTTAGGTGTTACTGCATTAGGCCAGAATTTCAATGCAGCCAGAATGAATGCCTATTCAGCAGTAAAAATGATTCATTGGGGGCACAATTATCAGTACTATAGAAATGATATTGGAAAAAGATTCTCATAAAATTTTATTTATTTTTCTATTGTTTATATGATGATAATTATTCTTGTTTGTTATGATGCAATCAACTTTTTGATCTAATTCATTTATGGGAATGTACTTGACCATCTGATTTTCAAATGCTAATCCTACTATATATCCAGTATAATTCTGACCCAGAAATCTATCATAATATCCTTTCCCATATCCAATTCTGTTGCACTCGACATCAAATGCTACTCCTGGTATTATCAAAAGATCGATTTGATCCAATTCGACTGTTGAATCTATATTTTCCTTAATACCGTATTTCCCTTGGGTAAATTCAACCTCTTCTAAATATTTTTCAATGATTTGATAAAATTTTATTTCATCATTGTTAATTACTCTCGGAAGACCAACTTTTTTTTTCTTTATTAAGGCGTCCCTTATAATCTCCAAAGTTTGTACCTCTGAACCTACTGGATAATAAACTGCAATTCGATCTGCTTTTTTGTATTCTTGCGATTCTATTAACTTGTTAAATATTATCTTGCTGAATATAACTCGGTCTTTCTCAGATAATTGATTTCTCTTGCTTAATGTTTTTTTTCGAATTTCCTCCTTAGAAGATTGGTCTAACATTTTTTAGTGTACACTGATAAGGTTCTAAAAATTTGATGCAGCTTTTATAGTGTTGTTTAATAACATTGTAATAGTCATGGGACCCACTCCTCCTGGAACTGGTGTTATCCAGGAAGCTTTTGGTGCAACTCTTTTAAAATCTGTGTCACCGATTATCTTTCCATTTTCTCTTGATATTCCGATATCAATTATAACTACATCCTCTTTAACATGTTCTGGCTTTAGAGTAAAAAGTTTTCTATTTCCAACTGCAGTAATTATTATATCCGCCCTTATCAATTTTTCTTCCAAATTTCTAGTTTTTGAATGACATATTGTTACGGTTGCATCCTTCTCCAATAACAGCAAAAAAAGTGGTATTCCAACTAGAATACTTCGATTTATAATTACGATATCTTTTCCTTTTAGTTCTATTTTGTAGTAATTAAATAATTCCATAACTCCTAAAGGTGTGCAGGGTATCAAAGATGATTTTTTGTTTAATAGTAATCCTGCATTTTGGTATGTTAATCCATCAACATCTTTTGTAGGTTTAATTTTGTTTATTACCTCGAATTGATCTATATGACTTGGAAGAGGTAACTGTAATAATATTCCATGAACAGATGGATCATTGTTTAATGAATTTATCAATTCGATCAGTTTTTCTTCTTCAATTGACGATGGCATAGTGTTGTCTTTAGTCTTAATTCCTAATTCAGAACATGCTTTATGTTTATTTCTAATATAAATTGCAGAAGCCTGATCATCGCCCACCAAAATAGTAGCTAAACATGGATCAATTCCTTTTTTCTTCAGAAGTTCGACTTTTTGTATTAATTCAGATTTTAATTTGGTCGAGACTTCAACTCCGCTAATAATCATATAAATTCCATAATAAAATCACTAATTTATTTATAAATAGATATCTTGATAGAATTAAATATTTTGTATTTGCAGATTATTCTTTAATATTTATAAGATAAATACATAGTTTATTATAATCTGTAATGTAACTTACCTTTTTTAGTATCTTCATATAAATAATAATAAATCAAAATACCTTTATTTATATTTAATCAACTGCAAGTTATTGAAAGATGTCAAATGAAGATATTTTTTACTTTTATAGAATATCGGGTAAAATAATTAATAGATCAATTATTATTATATTTATGTTGTGACTAAGGCATATCCTATAAATCCTCATGCAGCTCTTATTTTGGAATACATCGATAAAAGGGAAAATAAAAAAAAAATATTCATTGTACTGTCAGATCTTCATTTGGGATTTGAATCCTCTCTAATTCAGAAAGGAATTAACATTGATTCAAATCAAATAGTAAATGATATTTTAGATGAGATTAACGAAATAAGAAAGTCACAAAGAATAGATGGAATCATAATTTTAGGAGACCTCAAGAGCTCTATCTCTCATATTACCAAAATTGAATGGGATATCGTTCCTTATTTTTTGGATAAATTATCAAAAGATCTAGATGTCTTCTTAATACCTGGAAACCACGATGGAAATATCCACCTTCTCGTTCCAGAATCAGTGATTACATGCAATACTAGTGGACTTATTATTGATGATACTTTGTTAATACACGGTCATACTCTTCCAAATAAAATAAAATCAAATATTAACAAGATAATAATGGGTCATCTTCATCCAATATTTATAGATCCGAAGAGTACCGTTCATGGAAAGAGAGTATGGATATATCTTAAGGTAAAAAAAGAAATTCTTTATGGATTGAAAAAGAACGGAATTTTGGAAATTATAATTGTTCCAACATTTAACAAATATTTTTATTCTACTGTGGTATCAACTCACAAGTTTAAGAAACCAACATCTTTTCCCTCTCCAATTATTAATTTATTTTTAGAAAAAAATGCAATTTTATCTGGTATGCTATTTACTTTGGAAGGTTCTGTTATAGGGGATGTAAAAAATTGAAAAGTTTCATTAATTTTTTTCACTGATTGTGTTTTCCTCTAAGTAATTCTTCAATGGAACTATTGTTGGAGCATTACTTTTCAGCCATTGTAAGGTTTTTACAAACGATATTGCGGCCTCCATAGTTGTCATTACCGGAACACCCATCTCAACCGCTTTCCTCCTTATTTGATATTCATCATTTAACATATCCAAATATTTTTCCACAGTTGCAGTTGCGGGAATATTTATGATAAAATCAATTTTATGATCGTATAGTAATTCGGTGATGTTTGGTTTCCTGTCAGGTTCACTTATTTTATAAACCCTTTGCACTTCCTTAAAACCATTATTTTCCAAAAAATCAGCTGTATGTTCTGTAGCTAAAATATTAAATTCCATTGATGAAATCAAAGACAGAAGAGGAAGCGATTTTTCCTTATTTTTTTGGCCTCCTATTGTGATTAAAGAAGTT
>Ga0210114_1000102_pt1 | contig 19442 bp, 17 predicted proteins | sample MayberryNW_TuleA_FD_185524 | JGI IMG/M metagenome (GOLD analysis project Ga0210114, IMG submission 185524) | Wetland microbial communities from San Francisco Bay, California, USA, that impact long-term carbon sequestration - MayberryNW_TuleA_D2... | ecosystem: Environmental > Aquatic > Marine >...
ATGAGATGGAAGTTGAGCCCCCACGGAGGTGTGCCATGAACTCCACGCCAATTCGTCTGAGCTATATTCGTTGGTTTCAAGAGATCGGGATCGAAGACGTCCCTCTGGTGGGAGGTAAAAACGCTTCGCTTGGGGAGCTCTACCAAGAATTGGTTCCGAAGGGAATCAACGTGCCGAATGGTTTCGCGATCACCGCTGACGCATACTGGCATCTGCTGGGTCGCACGAGGCTGGATCAGCGTATCAAGGAGATTCTTTCCGGCCTCGACACCCAGGATGCCGCGAATCTTCAACAACGAGGCAATGCGATTCGCCGCGAACTGGTGGGCGCTGCACTCCCTGACGATCTCCAGGCCGAGATCATAGCCGCGTATCGCGAGCTATGCGGAGGAGCCGCCGAGCCCCTCGATGTCGCGGTCCGGAGTAGCGCCACGGCGGAAGACTTGCCGGACGCCAGCTTTGCCGGCCAGCAGGAAACCTATCTCAACGTCCAGGGAGATGCGGCGCTCCTGGAAAGCTGCAGGCGTTGCTTTGCTTCTCTTTTTACCGACCGCGCCATTTCTTACCGGAACGACAAAGGATTCGATCACCTGAAGGTGGGTCTATCGATAGGTGTCCAACGCATGGTGCGCTCTGACCTTGCCGCCTCGGGAGTGATGTTTTCCATCGACACAGAAAGCGGATTTCCAGACGTTGTTTTGATCAACGCCGCGTACGGCCTCGGCGAAAATGTCGTGCAGGGGTCCGTCAATCCCGACGAGTATTACGTATTCAAACCGACACTCAAGCGCGGGTTCCGGCCCATTCTGCAGAAGATCGTCGGCAGTAAAGAGTTTAAACTTATTTACGATGTCGGTGGCGGCAAGATGGTGAGAAACGTGCCTGTCCGCGCGGATGATCGGTCCCGCTTCGCCATTAACGACGAAGAAATTTTAACCCTTGCGCGCTGGGCTTGCTTGATCGAGGACCATTACAGCCGCAAGCGCTCGTGCTATACGCCTATGGATATCGAATGGGCAAAAGACGGACGTACCGGCGAGCTTTTCATCGTGCAGGCGCGCCCGGAGACCGTGCACTCGCAAAAGCGCTTTGAGGCCTTGGAGGTGTATCAGCTCAAGGAAAAGGGGCTGGTGCTGGCACAAGGTCGCAGTGTGGGCGAAAAGATCGCTCAAGGGCCGGTGCGCGTCGTCAGAAGCGCTCAAAACCTTGACGAAGTTCACGACGGCGACGTGCTGGTGACCGAAAAGACCGATCCCGATTGGGAACCAACGATGAAAAAAGCTGCAGCAATCGTGACCGACCGCGGCGGCAGAACTTGCCATGCGGCGATCGTCAGCCGCGAGTTGGGTCTGCCGGCCATCGTCGGCACGGAGAACGCTACGGAAAAATTAACGGACGGCCAAGCCGTCACGGTCTCCTGTGCCGAGGGTGACATCGGCTTCGTTTACAAGGGGTCTCTCAAATTCGATATCGAGCGGATGAACCTTCACGAGCTGCCGAGACCCCGCACGAAAGTTATGATGAATGTTGGCAATCCTGAGGAAGCTTTTCATCTGTCGTTTATGCCCAACGACGGCATCGGTCTGGCCCGGGAGGAATTCATCATCACGAACTATATTAAAATCCACCCGTTGGCGTTAATCGATTTTGAGCGTCTCACAGACCGGGCCACGCGCGCGGAGATCGAGCGCCTTACGGCCGGTTACGCGGACAAATCTCAGTTTTTCATTGACAAGCTTGCGCAAGGGGTCGCCATGATCGGCGCAGCATTTTATCCAAAGGACGTGATCGTTCGCTTGAGCGATTTCAAGACCAACGAATATGCAAATCTAATCGGCGGCAAGCCTTACGAGCCCGTTGAGGAGAATCCGATGATCGGATTCCGCGGCGCCTCACGCTATTATGATCCGCGCTACCAGGCCGGCTTCGCCCTGGAATGCCGCGCGATGAAAAAAGTGCGCGACGAGATGGGCCTCGACAACGTGAAGCTCATGATCCCGTTCTGCCGCACCGTGGAAGAAGGCCGGCGCGTGCTCGTCGAAATGGAAAAAAATGGACTGAAGCGCGGCGTCAACCAGTTGGAAGTCTACGTGATGTGCGAGATTCCGAGCAACGTGATTCTGGCAAACGAATTCGCGGAAATATTCGATGGCTTTTCCATCGGCTCCAACGATCTTACCCAGCTTGTGCTCGGAGTCGATCGCGACTCGGAGATTGTCGCCCATGTCTTCGACGAACGGAATCCGGCGGTAAAAACCATGATCGCCAGCGTCATTCGCGCGGCCAAAGCCAAAGGCCGCAAGATCGGCATCTGCGGCCAGGCTCCGAGCGACTACCCGGAATTCGCCGCCTTTCTGGTAGCCCAGGGCATCGATAGTATTTCGCTCAATCCAGATGCGGTTCTCAAGACCACCTTGGCCATGCTCAAGATGGAAACTGAAGCGGCACCGAAGGCAGCGGCGGGTTCGACAGGCTAGCTAGTCCGAATCGCTACCGGAGTGGATCAAGGAATGAGCTTCGTAGAAAGCGGGCACAGCATTTTCCTGAGGAATCCGGTAGCGGCATGTTATGAGTTTTTTAGTTAACGGTCGTCCAGCGAAGAGCGGTATTCATGAGTCTTGAGATTTTAACAGGTTCGTCGAACGACGCCCTTGGCGAAGGCGTTGCAAAAAAGCTCGGGGTGGAGCTTGCGCCGCGGATTTTGAAGCGTTTTCCCGACGGTGAATTGAACATTGAGATCCAACAAAGCGTCCGCGGGTGCGACGTTTATTTGATTCAGCCGACCTGTCCGCCGGTGGACGAGCACTTCTTTGAACTATTTCTTATGGCCGATGCTTGCCGCCGCGCGGGAGCGACTCACGTGACTGCCGTGATCCCTTATTTCGGCTACGCCCGGCAGGACCGCCGCGCTCACGGGCGCGAGCCGGTGAGTTTGCGGCTGCTTGCCGATCTGATCGCCGCCAGCGCAATCCAGCGAATCGTGGTCGTGGATTTTCACAGTCGTGCCGTAGAAAGTGCATTTGCAATTCCGGTGGAGCATGTGAGCGCTGTTTCGCTACTGGCTGACGCTGTGCGGCCATCGGTGCACAAAGATGCGGTCGTCGTTTCCCCTGATCTTGGCGCCGTCAAAATGGCCGAGCACTACGCCAGGCTGCTTGGGTTGCCGGTAGCGATTATTCATAAAACTCGCATCAGCGGCGCCGAAGTCACCGTCCAAGGCATCATCGGCGATGTTCGTGACAGAGAAATAGTCGTCGTCGATGACATGATCACGACCGGCGCAACGATAGAGAAGGCAGTTAAAGCGCTGCTCGACGCCGGCTGCTCATCCTCCGGTATCAAAGTCGTGGCAAGCCACGGTTTGTTCGTAGGGAAGGCTGCCGAGCGGCTGGCACAACTGCCAATCAAAACGGTTTATGTCTCCGACAGTGTGCCCAGACCCGAACTATTTCCTCTGCCCCTCCAGGTCTCGTCGTTGGCACCCCTCTTAGCGGAAACGATCCAGCGCCTGTATCGCCTCGATTCACTGAGCGATGTCTTAGCACACGAATGAATTCCAACGATTAAGCAGTGCGAAATAACTATGCACCTATTAGAAATCAAAAATCTTTCCATCCAGATCGGAGGACAAACCATTTTCGATGGTCTTGAGCTAGCTATAAAAACCCCCGCGAAATCCACGCTCTCGTGGGAACCAACGGATCCGGCAAGAGCTCACTGCTTACGTGATCTTAGGTTGTGAAGGATACAGTCCAACCGGAGGCGAGATCGATGAGCTACTTATCTAAACGTGATTCCACACACAAGTGTATCCTACGATATGAACGAAAATGTGACCTTGTTCTTGTGCGGTGATGTGATGACCGGCCGCGGTATCGATCAAGCTCTACCCCATCCGGGAGACCCACGACTCCACGAGCCAAGCGTCGAGAATGCGTCGGAATATGTAAAGCTCGCTGAGCGAGCGAACGGTGCGCTGCCTTGTCCCCTCGATTTCCGCTACATCTGGGGGGACGCCTTGGAAGTGTTCCAGCGCGAAAAACCGCGAGCCAAGATAATCAATTTAGAAACGGCCATCACTCGTAGCGACACCCACTGGCAGAGCAAAGAGGTTCATTACAAAATGAATCCGAACAACATCCCGGCTCTTACCGTCGCCGGAGTCGATTGCTGCGCTCTCGCGAACAATCATATGCTCGATTGGGGAATTCCCGGGCTGCTCGAGACCCTTGACACGCTAGACAAAGCGGAGATTAAGCACGCCGGCGCAGGTCGCAACCTCCAAGAAGCACAGCGCCCCGTGCTCCTGGAAACTGGTGAAGGCAGCAGAGTCATCGTTTTCAGCCTGGGGTCGGTTTCGAGCGGCATTCCGGTCCAATGGTCGGCCCGCGAAAACCGGCCCGGGCTGCACACGATAGAGTCCCAACCGGACGATCCCGTGCGCTTCCTGGCGCAAGCCATCGGTGCGATTAAACAAACCGGTGATATCGTCGTTGTCTCGATCCACTGGGGAAGCAATTGGGGTTATAAGATTCCGTCCAGCGACAAAAGACTCGCCCACCGTTTTGTCGAGGAGGCTGGAGTCGATATTGTTCACGGCCATTCATCGCACCATGTAAAAGCAATCGAAGTCTACAAAGAGCGCCTCATTCTTTACGGCTGCGGCGATTTCTTTAATGATTATGAAGGCATCAGCGGTTACGAGGACTTTCGTGGGGATCTCGGTCTGATCTATCTTGCGGATATGAATCCTGCCACGGGCAAACTTCTCGCGCTGCGGATGATACCAATCCAAGTCCGGCGCTTTCGCCTGAACCGCGCTTCTACAGTCGATTCACAGTGGCTCGCAGATCTGCTCAATCGAGAAGGACAGCGATTTAGCACAGGTGTCCAAAGAAGCGCCGAGGGTATACTCACGCTCTGGTGGGATTAGCACCTGCCAACCACCTATTCCCAGATTCACGGCTGGAATCTCTCAGGACTAAGGCGCCGGCAAGCTATTTTGCGCAACGTTTCTCGATCGGCGCCACAAGCTACAAAAGGCTCGCAAGAAACGTTCGACTCTGCTGGATCGACTTCGCCCTGCCCATATGACGCGCGCATCGGCCCATTCATTTTTGCGCAAAAATTCTTATTATCGTGAAGGCAATTCCTAAAGTGGTCAATCGATTTGGCATTCAACAGGATCGCGCCCAGCGCCGGTCCTACTCTTTTTATAGTCCGAGCGGAAAATTGGTTATCGGCACGGATCGATCGGCGAAGTGGCAATCTAGCTGGCGACTGCACCTGCCGCGGCCGTTTGGTGTCGCTGCAAGATATCCACAACATCTCCGTCGGTAACTTGGGCGAAGTCATCGAAGAACTGTCCTACAGCGAAGAACTCTGCCGGTGCCGTCAAGCAAACCACCACGTCCGCCTCGCGGGACATGGCATGCAAGGCCTGTGGCGAAGCCACCGCCACCGCGCAGATTAATTTTTTTGGCCTTTTGGTGCGCACGGCGCGCAGTGCGGCGATCATTGTTGAGCCGGTGGCGATGCCGTCGTCGACGACGATCGCGATGCGCCCGAGCGGGTCGATGGGTGGGCGTAGCGGCGTGTATAGATTACGCCGCCGACGGAGAACATCGAGCTGCCGTTGCTTTTCGTCCTCAAGAAGTTGAGGGGTTAATTCGGTCGCCCAGTCCGCGAGATATAGTCTGCCACTCTCATCAATAGCGCCGACGGCAAATTCAGGCTGGTCGGGATGACTCAATTTATGCACCAGCACGACATCCAACTCGCCGCCCAAAGCGTCGGCGATGATTTCCGCCATGGGTAGTGCGCCCCGCGGAATTCCGAGTATCAACGGATTTTTGTTTTTGTAAGCAGCGCTTAATCTCTCGGCCAATATTTGTGCAGCATGCTCGCGGCTCCGAAATCGCATAGTTCACCTCTTCCGTTTCATGAAATTAACATTGGGTCTGATGGACCTCTACCGCTTTGTCGATCCTGTCGCGCCGATTGAGCTTGCCGGGCATCGACCCGCCGGGCCAACTCTTGAATAGCCTCTGACACGGTCACGGGGTAAGGGGGCGCCGCAGCTAAACTCTTGAGCGCGTCAGGGAGCCGCTTGAGCTCTCTTAAAGTTCGCTCCCTCGCTCCCTTTAAAGATAACGGGATGCCAAGACGCCGTCCCTGTTTCATCACAGGCCGAATTAACTGTTCTCCTTCCAACCGATCATCTTCCAAGGACAGGACATCGCCGATCATGCGCTCCGTGTCATCGTATCGTCGGAAAACCTGCTTTCGTCCCGGCCAAAGCACCTTTCCTTCCGAACGTTTCCGCCTAGCCATGCCGTCATACTCCACCAGCTTATACGCACAGTCGAGGTAAGGCGCATCGGCCGAAGTATCCATATGTGTACCGATACCGAAGCCATCGATCGGCGCGCGTTGCTCTTCCAATCGCGCGAGAACGTATTCGTCGACACTGCCACTGGCAAAAATCGTGACATCTTGAAGTCCGCCATCATCCAGGATGCGCCGGACTTTGAAGGCATGATCAGCCAAATCGCCGCTGTCCAACCGTACGCCTTTGATCTTGATCGCGTCGCGCTCAAGCTTCGGCGCGAGTTGCACGACTTTTTCGGCGGCGGCTTCGGTGTCATAGGTATCGATGAGGAGGATCACGTTTTGCGGTAACGAGCGGGCAAAGTGATCAAACGCCACAGCCTCGTCGTCGTGCGCCTGGATGAAAGAGTGCGCCATCGTGCCGTACACCGGCACGCCAAAGCGTAGCGCCGCCAAAACCGTCGCGCTGCCGGCAAATCCGACCAGGTAGCTCGCCCGAGCGGCAAGCAGACCCGCTTCGGCGCCATGTGCCCGGCGCAGACCGAAATCGACGAGCAGCTTGTTCGGTGAGATTAGAACCGAACGTACGGCTTTGGAAGCAATCAGAGTTTGAAAGTGGATCAGGTTGATGAGACGGCTCTCCACCAGCTGCGCTTGCGGCAGAGGCGCAGTTACCCGAAGAATCGGCTCATTTGGAAAGAACACCGTTCCTTCCGCCATGGCGTGGACGTCTCCAGTAAAACGCAATTTCTCGAGATAGTGTACAAACTCCGGACGGAACGACCGTTGACTGGAGATCCAATCCAATTCCTCGGGAGTGAATCGGAGATTTTCCAGGAACGCTAGCGCCTGTTCCAAGCCGGCGGCAATGAAAAAATTGCGTTTGGGCGGCAATTTGCGTACGAAGAACTCGAACACTGCAGTCTTCTCCATCCGCCTATCGAAATAACCTTGTAGCATGGTCAGCTGATATAGATCCGTCAAAAGAACGCTATCTGAACTGCTGCCGGGAATCATAGGGTCGCCGCCTTGTTCGTACCCATTGTTTGCGAGCCGCTTTGGTCGTGAAGCAACTCTCGCTTCTGTCTATGCGCCGCCTGAGGCCCGTCACTCTGTGGAGCAACGCGAACCTTCGCAGGTTCGGCTTGCTGAGCAGTGATCAAGGAAGAAACGTACCGCACCGCGGCTTCCAGTCGGGCCAGTTCACTCACCGCAACAGCCGCAAGATCGGACAAGGTCACGATTCCGAGAAGCTTGCCGTTTTTTGCTATCGGCAGCCGCTTAATCCGTTTTTTCCTCATCACCTCGGCGGCGATTCGATCGTCCTCTTCAGGCTTCAGCACCACAACCGGCCGGCTCATGTGCGCCGAGACTTGGCATTGTCGTGGATCGTGCCGTTGCCCGGCGCAGCCGAGCAGGTCCCGATCCGTGATAATCCCTTTGATCTGACCCTCTACGGTTACCACAAGGCAGCCGACAGCTTTTTCACGCATACACCTCGCTGCTTCGCCAATAGTCTCCTCCGGTGAGGCTTGCACGACCTGACCGACCATAATTTCTTGAAGTTTCATTGGACTACTGCCTCATGAGTTGTGCTGGCCTCGAGTCCTCTTTACCGGTTCCGAACCGATCCACTCCGGATCGATCGCCTGGATCGCCTCTTCCCTGAACTTGGGATACGATTCCGCGAAACCGGGATGATAGCGTTCCATGTAGCTCTTCAACACTTCCAATTCGATTCTCAGCGAATCGACGGACGCTGTCAGATTCAATTTGCATTCCTCGGTTAATGAAACAGCCGCTTCGATTTCCTTTTCCATTAGATGGAATTTTTGCGCAATGTCCGGATCTTCCATACGAAACCTCCAGGCCCAAAAATCTTATTCAAGGTCTTTCAGACGCATAGCGTGTGCCAGACTAAGCTTTCTTTGTTTGTTGCCTCATCGCTCGGTTCACGGACACATTTTCGCGCTTGCAAGAAATTATGAGTCAGAAAATATCAATATTGAAAATAGCACCGCAGGCTCAAGCTCCGGCGAAAGCCATCGCCGCGGAAAACTTGAGGACATAAGTAATTGGAAAACACGCGAGGCCCATTGCTTATGGCACGTCCTTTGCGCAAGAATTGGAACAGAGGTCGCCGCGAAAAAAATCGCTCTCGTGGCAGCCGCGGAAACTATTGGTGTTCACCAAATCGTCGACCGGCTGACGGTCACTCCCAACACTGGATCGTCACGCTCGATGGGGTGGTTCTCAGTGAGACCATGAAACAGATGGCCGAACGCGACGCCTGGTACATGCTCGAGGTCAAGGGGGTGGTTAATCGCGTCCGGGTCGAACGGTGAGGAGCAGGAGGGGAATACATGCCGACGTACGAATTTCATTGTGAGAAGTGCAACAAAACCTTCACCCAAATTTGGTCGCTGTCGGAGTATGACAAGCGGATCAAAGAGAAAAATAAATGCCCGTTCTGCGGCAGCACCAGAGTAGTTAAGACGCTTTCTGTCGTACAGGTAAAGACCTCGAAAAAAAGTTGATGACAAGGGCCATGTCTGCAACTGCCTCGAGATCAGCATCTGAGAGAACGGTCAGCCAAATTATGACGAGCGATTTAGTGACCTTAAAGCTTACCGACACGCTTCGGCTCGCTCATGACATTATGAGTCTGGCGCATGTCCGCCACTTTCCGGTTGTGGACGGCGGCAAGCCAGCCGGCGTCATCCATCAACTGGATCTCTTGCGCGCCTCGCTGGCCTCGCTGGTGCGCCACCCTAAGGACACTCCCCGCGAGGCCCTGGGAGCGATTGCAGTAAAAGACGTGATGAAGCCGGCAACCACCGTTAAAAAGGAAACAACGATCTCCCACGCCGCACGAACGATGATTGACGAGGACCTGGAGTGTCTGCTCGTGATGGAAAGCGGCCGGCTCGTCGGGCTCGTTTCACGAACCGATTTGCTGCGGGAATTGGCCAAACCCATGAAGCGAGGTTGAGTCATTATGATTGTTGGAAACCGGATGACTAAAGAGCCGATTACCGTTGACCCGGATGATTTGCTCATCCGCGCCTCGCATAAAATGCAGGCGGGCGGATTTCGCCGGTTGCCCGTCGTGAGCGCCGGCAGGCTTGTCGGGATCGTCAGTGAACGTGATTTGCGAGAGCACCGCGGGTATTTCGAGCACACCAAAATCAACGGCGTGATGACGGAGAATCCGGTGACCGTAACCCCGGCGACGACACTGGAAGAAGCGGCGCAAACCCTGGTGGAGCGGCAGATCGGTGGTCTACCGGTGGTGGAGAACGGACGCTTGATCGGGATCATTACCACCAGTGACATTCTCAAAGCATTTCTTGACGTTATGGGAGCGTCGCAAGGGAGCAGCACGAGGATCGACCTGATCCTCGAAGGCGAAGAGCACGGCCTAGTCGAAGCCACGCGCATCGTCGTGCGCGAAGGCGGTGAGGTCTTGGGAGTCGGCACTTACAGGGAAAAACTTGGCGAAAATTCCGTTTGCTACTTGCGTCTGATTTCAGGAACGCCGGATGAACTCGCCGCGGCGCTCCGCGCCAGCGGCTTCAATGTCTTGGGGATCCATCGGATAAGAGCGAAAATCATATAGAATAAAATGCCCCCGCGGGGCCCAACATCAACTGGGACGGAAGTCAGTTGTGTAACCATGAATAAGACAAGCAGCGAACAAAGAACGATCAATCGAATCGTCCATATCCCAGCGAACGGGATTAAGCTAGAAGGCGCACTAATGATCCCTGAAGAGGCCATCGGCATTATCCTGTTCGCCCATGGCAGCGGCAGCAGCCGCCACAGTCCGAGAAACAATTTTGTTGCTCAAGTGCTCCACAAAGCGGGGATGGGCACGTTGCTTATGGATCTGCTAACCAGAGAGGAAGATTCGATCTACGAGAATCGATTCGACATCGATCTCTTGACGTGGCGTTTGGAGCGTGCCACGCAGTGGCTCATGGAGCAACCGCGCAGCTCCTCGCTTGACCTCGGATATTTTGGAGCGAGTACCGGTGCGGCTGCGGCCCTGCAGGCTGCCGCGACGTTCGGTTCATCGATCGGTGCCGTGGTGTCACGGGGCGGCCGTCCAGATCTGGCCATGCCGGCATTGGATCGCGTCCGATCGCCGACACGACTGATCGTCGGCGGCCTCGATGGCATTGTCATCGATCTCAATCGGCAAGCTTATGCCAAACTCAAAGCTGAAAAGGATCTGGCCATTGTTCCGGGTGCGACACATCTGTTTGAGGAGCCGGGCACGCTGGAGGAAGCGGCTCGTTTAGCGGCGCAATGGTTCCAGCGGTATCTCGGTCGCAGCCGAGTCCAAGCAGCCTCGGCAGAGTGATCAACCGTCAACCATAAGCCGAGAGATAGCGTTGTCCCGAAGTCGCCTCGCGCAATTGTCCGACCAGTCAGCCGCGCAGCGCGGTTCGATAGCCTCAGGCAGCAAACTTTGACATTCTGAGACTCTCCCTCGCTGAATGTCGGGAGAAGACTTAGGCAACAAAGAATCCTTAATGGCGCAAGACCCATGGCGGGCGATCGCCGCAGCTTCGCCGTTGCCGTGCTGAAAGCTCAATCGCTTTGACGCAAGACTCGAAATAAGCTGGTATCGCCCCGCCGGCTGAGGATGAATATTCGGTCACTATCGCTGGCCGCGGTGGTGGCATTATCGAAATCATCCAGCGATCGTACGGGCTCGCGATTTGACCTCTTCAATCACGTCGCCCACCTGGATACCTGCACGCGCCGCGGAACTATCGCGTTCGATAGCGATCACCACCGCCCCGTCCCGCCCTGCTTCAAATCGGAATCGACGGACAATCTCGGGCGGTATATCGGTGACGGTTATGCCCCAGCGTTCCTCTCCACGTTGGTTGCGTTGAAATGATTAGAGCAGGCTTCCTCGAAAAAGCACGCGTTAGCCTGTATGGTGACAGACGATGGATATCGGATCGCCTTCCTTGCCGCCTTTGATTCGAGCCATGATGCAGGCAAATTTTTATCCCTACCGGGCCGATTCGGTAGAGCTTCGGCAGACCCATATTTCCTACGTGCTTTTAGCGGGAGATTATGTCTACAAAGTAAAAAAACCGGTCCGTTTCACTTTTCTAGACTACTCGTCGCTCGAGAAGCGCCGCCACTTTTGCCATGAAGAAATCCGCCTGAACCGGCGGCTTGCGGCGACCGTTTATCTGGACGTGCTCGCCATCGTCGGGGATGGAGAACGATTCGGTCTCCGAGATTCACTTCGCCAAGAAGAAACAATCTGCGAATATGCGGTGAAAATGCGCCGCCTGCCTGAGGAATATTTTCTCGATCGCCTGATTCAGGAAGGAAAGGCGCGAAAGGAGGACTTTGATCGAATTGCCGCGATCCTGGCGGATTTTTATGCGACAGCAGCAATCGATCGGGCTTCGCTTTACGGATCACCCGAGATGATTCGTTTAAATCTTGAAAGGAATGTCGCAGAGTTGGCACCGTGCGTCGGCGAAACCCTCACTTTGGACGAGTTTAAACACGTACAGGACTACCATCTTAGTTTTCTCACGGAGAACCGCGCCATATTCGAGACGAGAGCTCGAGACGGTCGCGTGAGAGAGGGACATGGAGATCTCCGCGCCGAGCATATCTGCCTTGAGAAAGATCCTGTAATCTTCGACTGCATTGAGTTCAGCGAGGAGTTTCGCTACTGCGACGCGGCTTCAGAGATTGCGTTTCTCTCCATGGACTTGGACTATCTCGGCGTCCCCACTCTTTCGAACTATTTTGTGACGTCCTTTCAAAACCTAACCAAGGATCCCGGCCTGTCACGTCTTCTGCCGTTGTACAAGACTTACCGGGCATGCGTCCGGGGTAAAGTCGAAACTCTGAAAAGCCGTGAACCGGAGGTTCCCGAAAAGGAGCAGCGGGAAGCCAAGAGCCGGGCGCGCCGCTACTTCCATCTAGCGTATTGCTACGCCAGCGGCCCTTGCCCTGCCGCTATAATTGTTGTTTGCGGCCTGGCCGGATCAGGAAAGTCAACGATCGCTCGAATCCTCGGCGCTCGCACTGGATATCAGATTTTCAACTCGGACGTTATTCGCAAGCAGCTGGCCGGCATTCCGTTAACTTCCCATTTGCAGCACGAGTACGGCGCTGGCTTGTACAATGAATCAGTCAATGCTCTCACTTATGATTGCCTTTTGAAGCAGGCCGAACACGGTATAAAAATGGGGAAAGGTGCGATCGTCGATGCGACTTTCAAAGAACCGCAGCACCGGCGACTCGTTATAGAGATGTCATCCCGGACGGGCGTACCTGTTCTGTTCGTCGAGTGCCGGGCGAGCGAGGAAACAACTTTTCGGCGCTTGCAGGAACGGCAGCAACGGCCCGGCGAGGTTTCCGACGCAACGGTGGCTGTCTATCTACGCCAGCGAAAGGAGTTCGCGCCGTTAACTGAGATCCCGGATTCGAGTCGAACGGTGCTCGACACCGAAGGCGATCCCGATGAAGCCGCCATTCGCGTCTTTGACATTCTCCTCGGCATTCTTGCCGCTCCACGATAAACATTCCCGCAATGGCATGGCGCTTCTTCAAATTTTTTTTTTGCAGTGAATCAGCGATAAGGCGTCGCAAAATACGTGAATCGTCAAATGGTCAAAAAAAAATTCAGAGCTTCTGCTAGTCGACGCCCGGCTTTCGCCATTGTTTCAATTCGTAAACTGTGCGCTGATTTTAACCAGCGCGTAAACCTTCGGCGGAGTTATAGTCGGAAACGGCATCCAAAGTCTTTCCGAGGCGGCTGAGCTGTAATGCCGGTATGCGCCATCAACCGGCGTACGGCTTTTCGCCTTGAAGATCAGCAGCCTCTTCCATTATAAGGAACGCTGAGACCTGAAGGCGCTTCGGCACTGGAGGATGATCATGTATACACGGATTTTGACAACGCTTGATGGCTCGAAAGTCGCGGAGCAGGTTCTACCCTATGCTCGCTTTCTGGCCAAGGAGCTGGCAATTCCCGTAGAGCTCTTGGGCATTATTGACACTGTGCCACTGGCCGATTTTGCTGAAGCTTGGCAGGGACGCGACTTCGACACGCTCATTGCAGAAGAACTCAGAGCGACGACCGAATATCTCGAAACGAGCGCGCGATCTTTTGAAGGATCTCAAGTCGTATGTTCGGTACTGAAGGGAGCACCGGAAGAGGTGATCATAGAGAAGGCGGCGGCCGACGAAAAGACCCTAATTGTCATGGCCACGCATGGCCGATCTGGAATTCAGCGCTGGCTCTTGGGGAGCGTTGCCGACAAGGTGCTGCATGGAGCGGCCAACCACCTGCTGCTCGTGCGCGCGACGGAAGAAGGTCAAACGGATGGCGAGGCCGCCTTGAAAACCGTCGTGGTGCCACTGGATGGGTCGCCGTTGGCGGAGCAGGCGCTCCCGAGTGTCGAGGCGCTGGCCAGGAAGATGCAACTCGGAATCGTTCTGATGCGCGCGTACGCGCTGCCGACTGCGGTTTCAGCCGAGGAATATGGAGCTTATTCCGAAGATTTTATCGCTCACTTCGAGGCCGACGCACGGGACTACCTTTTAGAAAAAGCCGAAGAGTTAAAGCGGAAAGGTATCGGGGGCGTTTCGACGGCGGTGAATCTCGGTTACGGGGCAGACGAAATTATCGAGCTTGCCCGAAAAACCTCAGATAATTTTATAGCCATGTGCACCCACGGCCGCTCGGGGCTTCGCCGATGGATGTTGGGAAGCGTGACCGAAAGGGTCGTGCGTCACTCAGGCGATCCTGTTCTGATTATTCGGGCGGCTTGATTTGCGACGATCGGAAATGTCACGGCATCTGAAATTCAAACGTCTCCGGTCTGATGGTCAAGACAGGGCAAGGCGCTGTACGCGCGACCTTCTCGGCGACACTCCCGATTAGCATGTAGGGTAGTCCGGTTCTACCGTGCGTGCCCATGACGATCACATCGGCTTTTAAATCTTGCGCCTGACGAACAATAGCGCTGGGCGCGTCGCCTTCTGTCACAGATTTCTCCCAGTCAATGTTCTCCAAAGGCAAACCGGAGAGGAAGGCTTCCCATTCAGGCTCGATTTGTTCGGGCGTAGGTGGTGAAATCGGCAGCGACACACCCAAATCGTGGACATACCTAACCGCATACGAGCGTTGGTCCATCACATGAAAAAAAACCACGCGCCCATGGAAACTCTTTGCAAGCATGAGCGCCTCCTCAGCCGCTAGTCGGGCGGCCGCCGAAAAATCGCTGGCGACTAAAAATGTCTTGGCTTCAGCGCCGAGAGGTATTTTTGCCATCAGTACAGGTACGGCCGCCTTGCGCATGACTCTTTCGCTGGTACTACCGAAAACCGGCTCTTGTGGTTGGGATGCACCACCGACCACGATCAGGTCAGCCAGCCAGGCTCTTTGCGCGACGATGACTTCAACAAACGGTTTGCCCGTGCGCACTTCGTATTCCGCTTCCAGTCCGGCGAGCTCCGCGCCTGCCACTATGATCTTCAACCTTGCGCCGGCTTTCTTTGCGATCTCATCAACAGGGTACGGGGAAGTAAGCGGATGCGAGAGCCTTTGATAGGGCTCAAGAGGCTCTACGACATGAACCACGCGAAGCGCAGCAGCGCAGCGTTTGGCAACTGCTGCTGCCGATTTTAAAGCTATTTCTCCGCTGGAGCTCAGATCATGACCCACAATAATCCTCTTCAGTTCTTTCATACGCTCCTCTTTTCTGATCAACCGCGTGTGCGCGAGCTAATGCATTCCAACATGTGGTGATTATCCCCCTTATGCTCCTGCTAGCCCGCGGCGAGAATGTTAGAGTGCGAATTTTGCAAGATCGCAATCACGTCGTCATCGGTGACCTGGCCAAAATCCTCAAAAAATTGGCCTACGGCATAGAATTCGGCCGGCACGTTCAAGCACACCATCGCATCGCACTCGTGTAACATCGTTCGAGCCGCTTTCTTCGATGCCACGGCTACGGCGCCCACGAGTTTTTTGGGATCTCTGGCACGCACCGCGCGCAGCGCCGCCGTCAGGGTCGAGCCGGTGGCAATTCCATCGTCTACGACGATAACAATGCGGGCGTGCGGATCGATCGGCGCGCGCAACGGCGTGTACTTGGCGCGCCGTTGTCGAAGAATCCCAAGCTGGCGTTGCTTTTCGCCTTCGAGGTAAGCAGGGTCCAGATCCGCCGCCCATTCGCTGACGAAGGCGTTGCCATTCTCATCGATCGCGCCGATGGCCAGTTCAGGTTGCTCAGGATGGCTGAGCTTGTGTACCAATACGACATCAAGGTCCCCGCCAAGTGCGTCAGCGATGATTCTGGCCATCGGGACGGCTCCCCGTGGGACACCCAAGACGAGCGGGTTTTGGTCTTTGTAATGCACGCTTAATCTTTCGACCAGCAACTGCGCGGCATGCTCGCGATCTCTGAATCGCATGGTTCACCTCCCGCTTCCTTATGCTAGGCGCCGCTGCTCGAGCGCTTACCGTGCTCCACATCCCGAGCCGCTGACGGCGATCATATCATCTCGGTTCTCAACGGCTACAACTTGCAGTGTCTTCCACGTGACTTGCGACGGGGCTCGTTCCGCAGGTACGCGAACGTCTACTGATCGGGCACAAACCTGCTTCCTAGCGGCAACCGGATGAAGAGCCCCTGCAGCCATAGAAGACGCATATGACGTGCCATTTTCGGACTATTCTGCCAGGTCGGATCCCGCTTTATCCCGGCTAAGTTCGACCTGCAATCCCTTGACAGTTTGGCCCAGCGTTCTTAAGTTTTAACAGCGGCAAGTCCTACGGATTCCTACCGTTTTTAGCAAAATCCCGGCCTGATTGGTTGTTTGATCAAAGCGCCGCCGACGGCAATCAAAAGGAGCGACCATATTAGCGAGATTAACGAGCTTTCATGAACCTATGCCGGGTTACGGCCGTCTAATATTAAATCCGAGATCTATTGAACAAGCGAGGCTCATAGGTCAAGCTGTTTATTGAGGAGATTATCATGCTATCGCCAATCGACACCGAAAGAAACATGAACGAAGATATGGACAACCATGATCTTACTGGTGTCAGCCCATTACATGAAGAAGATTTGGAGTCCTCCGCCGACGCCGAAAACACCGAAGACCTCCCCGAGCAGGAGGAGGAAGCTCAAGAAGACGCATCCGATGCCAAGCTAGGTTCTGTGCAGCAATACCTCCACGACATCGGCTCGGTGCCGCTACTTTCGCGCGAGCGCGAGATCGAGCTCGCCAAGGAAATCGAAGACGCAAGCAACCAGATTTTCGAGGCGCTATTTTCCATCCCGTTTGCCTTGCGACGGATCACCGAACTGGCCGAACACGTCGCCAGCGGACAACTGGAAATGCACGAGGTCGTTGGCAAGTCGGATGACGGCGAGAACGGTGAGAACGCCCTCGACCCGAAGCCGTTTCTCCGGCAGGTCGGAAAGTTGTCGCGTCTGCTGAGAAACCGCGAAGCCATCGTGCGCGAGCTCAAAAGGTCGCGCCTGTCGCAAGAACGCCGCGACCGGCTGAGCCGCCATGAGCGCACGAACATGGCGCGTGTCTTCGAGGCTGTTCGCTCGCTCCATCTGTCTTTCGATCAGCGCGAACAGATTGTCCAGCAGGTCGGAAGGCTGACGGCTCGGATTGCGGGGTTAGAGCAGAAGGCCGTCGATTATCCGAGAAAGAAGAGCGCTACAGCCGCTGAGATCGAAGCAGTCGAAAAGATCGTGGGATTGAGTGCGGCACGGCTAAAAGAACAGATGGGTCTGATTCGTGAAGGCGAATCCCGTGTAAAGGCCGGCAGAAAAGAGTTCACCGAGGCCAACTTGCGCCTGGTGGTCAGCATCGCGAAGAAGTATGTCAATCGCGGCTTGAGCTTCCTCGATCTGGTTCAGGAAGGCAATCTAGGCTTGATGCGCGCAGTAGAAAAATTCGATTATCGCCTGGGCTTTCGCTTTTCCACCTATGCAACTTGGTGGATCCGTCAGGGGATCACACGCGGCCTGATCGATACCGGCCACACGATCCGGGTGCCGGTTCACCGCGTGGAGTCGCGCAATAAGGTCATTCAGACCGCTCGCGAGATGCAGCGTAAGCTGGGTCGCGACCCGAGCCCGGAAGAGCTTGCCCGCGAGCTCAGACTGCCGATTGCGGAGTTGCTCAAGCTGGTGCAAACCCACGGCGAGCCGGTATCGTTGCAGACGCCGATCTGGGAAGACGGCGACGAGCTCGGCGATTTCGTCGAAGATCGCGTGCGACCCTTGCCGGAAAATCAGGCGCTCGAAGGTGTGTTGCGCGCCGAAGTCAGAAAAGCCTTGGCGGTTCTCACGCCGCGCCAGGAAACCGTGCTGCGAAAGCGCTTCGGCATCGAAGAAAAGCGCGACTACACTCTCGAAGAGTTGGGCGAGATGTTCGCCGTGACCCGCGAGCGCATCCGGCAGATCGAGCAGCGCTCGCTGCAGATCCTGCGTAATCCCAACCGCCGAAAACCGATGCTGCCCGGCGGCAAACCGGTTCCCATCGATCCGACATTGAACTGATCCAAAGGGCACGCATGCCGTGCCCTTTTTTATTCTTCTTTAACCGCTAATTTGTCGATCTTGCGGTAAAGCGTGGAGAGACTCAGACCCAGCAGTTCCGCCGCGCGGAGTTTGTCGCCACCGGCCTTCGCCAGCGTCCGTTCAATGTGACTCTTTTCATAAAGCTCGACGGCTTTGGCTAAGTTGTCCTCGGCACTCACCTCGTCGTTCTCCGCCGAATGCCCGTGCCCGGGCAGATCGCCGGGCGCGATCCACTCGCCGTTCCCCAAGATCATCGCCCGCTCCAAAACATTGTCGAGCTCGCGGATGTTGCCTTTCCACGGCTGCGACATAAGAACTCGCATGGTTGCGCTGTCGACACCTTTGTAGCTGGTCTTCATTTCAGAGTTATGGCGGTGGATCAGATACTCCACCAGCCCGGGCAAATCCTCGAGCCGCTTGCGCAGCGGCGGAATAGTGATCTCAAAAACGTTCAGCCGATAATAAAGATCCTCGCGAAAACGGCCAGAGTCGACCTCCGCCTTGAGATCGCGATTGGAGGCGGCGATGATGCGCACGTTCACCTTGATTGGCGTCGTCGAACCGACCGGCATAATGGTCTTCTCCTCGAGCACACGCAGCAGCTTGGGTTGCAGGCTGAGCGGCATTTCGCCGATTTCATCGAGAAAGATCGTGCCGCCGCGCGCTCGTTGGAATAATCCCTCTTGAGAATTCACCGCTCCGGTAAAGGATCCTTTGATGTGGCCGAACAATTGGCTTTCTAAAAGATTTTCTGGAATCGCGCTGCAATTCACCGGCAGAAAAACGCTGTCCTTCGACAAGCTATTGGCATGAATCGTACGCGCCACGACTTCCTTGCCGACGCCGCTCTCACCGCTGATCAAAACCGTGGTCGGCGTCGGGGCCACTTTCTTGATCATAGTGACGATGTCATGCATCGCCGCGCTGCGGCCGAGCGGGCGGTCCGGACTAAAATGGCCTTCAATTTCGCGCCGCAGTACTTGGTTTTCCCACGCCAGTTGGCGGTGCGAAATCATGCGCTCTACTTTGCGCAGCACCTCTTCGAAGATGAGCGGCTTAAGTAAGTAATCCTGGGCGCCCAAACGCATGGCTTCGACGGCCGTCTCCACTGAGGCATGCGCAGTCATGAGCATGATCAGGCTTTGTGGGGATACCTCGCGCGCGTGCTCGAGCACTTCCTGCGGCACGGGCTCGAAGCGGCGCATGCCGGCGCGCAGGACCGAGGGCGCCAGCAGGCGCAGGAGGCGCGCCGTCATCAACTGGGGATCGCGCCTGGGTACGGTAACCTCGAAGATGCGCTTCTCGATGGCGTCGAAGATGGCGTCGGCGACGATCTGCGGCGGGTGCTTCTTGCCGTTGTAGGCGACGGGCTCCTCCTCCTTGTCCCAGATCTCCGTGTCGATCGCCCCGGGGATGACCAGGGCCACGTGGATGTTCGATCCGGCGAGGTCGAGCCAGAGCCCCTCGGTGAAGCTGTTCATCGCCGCCTTCGAGGCGGCGTAGAGGGAC
>Ga0210114_1000103_pt1 | contig 19420 bp, 39 predicted proteins | sample MayberryNW_TuleA_FD_185524 | JGI IMG/M metagenome (GOLD analysis project Ga0210114, IMG submission 185524) | Wetland microbial communities from San Francisco Bay, California, USA, that impact long-term carbon sequestration - MayberryNW_TuleA_D2... | ecosystem: Environmental > Aquatic > Marine >...
TTTGATTTGCCCCGGACTATCTCGAAAATCTACACGTTGAGCATCAATGAGGAAAAAGCAAATCTTGGCAAAGACTTGGTAAGTTGGCGAGGTCGGCCATTCACTGATGAAGAAAAAGAAGGTTTTGATATCTTCAATGTGCTTGAAGCTAACTGCCTGCTTCAGGTTGTGCATCAGCAGAAGAACGGAAAAACGTATGCCAAAATTGCCGCCGTTGCCAAGTTGATGAAAAACATGCAGAAAATACACCCGGGGAACGAGATTCTTCGGTATTCAATAGCCGACAATGGATTCACCATCCCGGAGAATATCCCTGACTGGGTAAAGAAGCTCATCCAAAAATCAGAGGAATTTCAGGGAGGGACTCCATTGACCGGAGATATGGATACCGATTCGCCGCCACCGCCAGAAGATGACGATATTCCGTTCTGATATGCCTCTAATAGCCAAAGGAAATGACGATGATGGAATTTCACGGTATAGTGAATTGCGAAGGAATCCTGCAATTCCCACCCATACAAGAGAAGCTGCGTATGCGTTTATTGCAAGAGTGCGCCGGGAAATGTCTGACCGAGCGGCTCAGTGTAAGCGGACGGGCCAAAAGCTCAAATCAAGTAAAGGCCCACTTTGGTTTGGCAGTAACGATGATTCGGGACCGGATGATGGAACTGGGTTGGGACATCTGCGGAGTGCCTCCGAACAAGGAAATGGTTCATGAGATTCTATTGAGAGCCTGCGGAGGTGTGGGACCGTTGGGTGAAAGTGTGAGATTAAGTCTAATGACAACGGAACAAGCAAGTAAGTTCTTTGAGAACATACGGGCTTGGTCAGCGACACAACTCAACTTGGATATTCCCGATCCTGACCCCCACTGGAGAGATAAACCTTGTAGAGGCCGGCGGCGGTGCGCCGAGCGAGAATGAGGCATCGCCTCTGAGCCAAGCGCGCTTGTGGAGTACGTAATCCCTTGCCGCCGGTCTTTTTGAAAGTTGAGAATGAGCCGGGTGTGAAAGGAACAGCCTGAAAGAAACTTACTGGAGACGCGAATTATGCCGCCCGCAATATATAGGATATCAGAGCCGAAATTCCAACGTCACGGGCTGCATAACTAATAGGCTGATGGGCAGGGAGGCCCGCCCCGGCTTTAGAAAGGAGAATGAGCAGTGGACTGTATTTATCGTATTCTAACCGGCAATTCGGGACTCCCTGATGTCCCGTGTTCTCGCACGGCTGAACCTGGAAAACAGTATTGCTGGCAACATGACCCTGATCGTAAAACAAAGCATCAGAAGCGAATCGAAGAACTGACCGCCGATCTCAAGGCCGCGAGGCTGGAGCTTCTGGAGCGGGGCGGGCACACACCCAATTGTCCCTATGTGTACCTTGCGGCGGATGGGATAGACGTGGATGAAGAGAATTGTACCTGCGACTGGGAGAAGCGGCGGGCCGAACTGGAAAAGCAAGTGAAAGGCAGGTGAATAAATGGTGGATAATAGAACTCGAAAAGACCAGATAAGCGATTTCATTAAAAGGGCGAAGTTGCCTCTCAAAACACGAGCAGAGAAGACGCGATTCCGCCAGGCCATGCGAGACGCCTGTATGGTTGGCGCCTGCGAAGAGCGTTCGCGTACCTTGAAGATACTATGGATGACGAGAGACCTGATTCGAAAAGGCGGTGACTGATGGGCACGAAAGAAGAGGAAGCACAAAAAATGGCAGAGATGTTCGATAAATTGTCTGTCAAGCACTCTAATTTCGGGAAAATGAAATCCAGGAAATTCAACGAGACATCAGAAACATACAGAACACTACTACTCAAGATTTGCAGGGACATGATAGAGATATACGAGCCAAGAAAAACGTAAGGAGCTACACATGAATGATGAAACGCAACAATTCCTGGAAGATTGCAAAAAGGCCGGATATACGCACATCAGTATAGGAATGAAGGACAAGCGAGTACCGTCCTCGCAACAAATCGAATGGTATGGCGAATGCAAATTTGCGATGTCGCCCAATTCGGGCGGCTATACTGGCGGAAAACCGGAACTTGATGTAGAGGGTAAGCAAGTGGGGTGGCGCGAGAGACCCCATGTAGTCTGTGCGCATCCCAAACAACGAGAGAATGGCCGACCCGCGATATGGGATATATGCAAAGAGCACCATATTGCTGGCTTTGGTGCATCTGGCGAAACCAAGACCATTAGAGAATCTCATCCTCTGGAACTTGGCGTGTATGCGTTGGAGCCAGAAATACACTGCGTCACCTGATAAATACTGAGATACCGACATGAAGACCAAGTACACGTACATCGAGTTTGAACAGGTAGAAATATTAGGATTCTCTCTGTGGCGTTGCCGAAATCGGAAAAGAACTATTCTGGGCCACATGGGTTACATCGAGAAGTGGCATGAATGGGGATGGCAGCCTGAACCGGATATGGAATTCACGATTCAGTGCAACGACGATATTAGTGATTTCCTGCGCCAACTCAACGGGACGGATAAATGGTGCGTTTGGACCTACGACGAGAACCACGATACGTGGGATACGGCTTGCGGCGAAGCGTTCTGTTTTACAGATGGCGGACCCAAAGAGAACCGGATTCGTTTCTGCGGCTACTGCGGGAAGAAACTCAAGGAGGTCAAGCCAAAATGAAACGCAATCGTAAAACTTATCATTGTCCTAACTGTTTGTACCGATTTAAGAATTTCAGATGGAGTTACTGCGACACATACGAACTGTGTGCTAAGTGTCCTAATTGTGGCATACATGCGCATTCATGGACGAAAACATTAGATAGGCTGAAAGAGGCCAAGCCATGAACATGCCGCCATTTCGCCCGAGGACGGGCCAACCGAGCCGAAGGCGGCTGCTCGCCGCCGTCAAGGAGGAGCGGGACCGCCGCAAGGAACAGGGCATACCGCTAAGCGACTCAGAGATGGACGCCAGGATAAAGAGTCTGACGAGGAAACGATGATACAACCGACATTGGATTGGAGATAGGAAAATGGGATACATTCCAGACGAAGATAAGCAAATAACAGAATCATTGGTTCCATATTTGCTGCAATTCGCAGAAGAATTTGATGGATTGACGGAACCAGACGAAGGAACGCTGCGGATTCTTACTCGGTGCATAGGAACAAGTTTTTCTCTGGGTAAGGCTTATGGGCGCACTTGTGAAGACATTCCCTGGAAGGAACGACTCGCGGAAGCATTTCGGATCATAAGGCGAGAAGGTACGCTATAAGGAGCAATGATGACTGACTGCCAACGCTGCGGACAATGCTGCACAAAGAGTATCATTGATGAGATATTGGAGATAGACCTACGGCGCGAGCCGAGACTTCGGCCTCACGTCGAACCGATTCGCCAGACGCCCGGCCTGGACGACGCGCCACGGTACTCGCTCAAGACGCCGTGTCCGTTCCTTCTGCATCTGACCGATGGCGCGACGCATTGCACCATCTACCCGACGCGGCCGAATATCTGCGTGGCCTATGAACCGGGCTCGTCACGAATTTGCTCGCAATGGAAAGACAACGATGAAGAATAGCAAAATCATTCTTGATTTGTGCGGCGGCACAGGGGCATGGAGCAAGCCCTACGCCGAAGCCGGCTACGACGTGAGACTTGTCACGCTGCCAGAATATGATATACGCTCATTCCGATTCGATAGCACCCCGAACATTCATGGCATACTTTCAGCTCCACCATGCACCGAATTCAGCTTGGCCAAGGGAAACCGACCAAGATATTTCGGTACGGCAATGGAGATTGTGGAAGCATGTTTGCGGATTATCTGGTCGGCGAGAATTAGTGGTGATTTGAAATGGTGGTGTATGGAGAATCCAGTTGGCCTTCTGCGCCAGTTTTTGGGTAAACCGGCATGGACATTTGAGCAATGGCAATTCGGCGAGCTGCTTATCAAACGAACCGATTTGTGGGGCTATTTCAAGAGACCAAAGCCGACTGTTAGGCATAAGCCGGAAGAACAAATGACAATTCGTTATCCCAATGGGAAAGCAAATGGACGGTTCTGGGCAAAACCTTCGTGTCCCGCCGAATATGCACACTTGAATCTATCGCGTGCAGCTCTACGGGCCATTACCCCGCCTGGTTTTGCCAGAGCATTTTTTGAGGCGAATCCATGATGACCAACGCCCCGGCCCCAGGCGGGCTAATAGCCCAGAAAGGTTGGGGAAAAGAAAGGACACTTAACTCCTGATGTGTGAATTTCAGGTTTGCCACTGAACACACAGGCCGGGGCGATATTTTGGAGCACGGATGCAAGACTGGCACGAACCATTCATAAAGGGGCATGAGGACAAGGTGGTGTACCGCGAGGACGCCGGGCTGCTGCTCTGTGGCGATTGCCTGGAGATACTCAAAGAGATACCCGACAAATCGGTTGATTTGGTCCTGACGGACCCAGTCTGGCCTAATTGCTCAGTCTGGCCAGAGATAGATGCCGTCGAATTGTTCAAACAAGCATCACAGCAGATTTGTCGAATTTGCAAACGGGCAATTATTATTCTGGGTTGCATGACTGACCCGTCAGTCTTGAGTCCGATGACCTTACGATTTGCTCGTGTATGCTGGCTCCGATATGCCAGACCGAATTATGCAGGCAGAATGTTGCTCGGAGCTGAAGTTGCTTATGTCTATGGAGAAATGCCGCCAGTTCGTCCTGGCCACGCCGTTTTGGGTGGGGAATGTATTAAAACTGATGCTGAAAAGATAGTTCAATACGGGCATCCGTGCGCGCGCAGCTTGCAACATCTGAATTGGCTTGTTCATCATTACAGCAATCCTAACGAGTTGATAGTGGATTGCTTCTGCGGTTCCGGCACCACCTGCGTCGCCGCGAAGAAGTTAGGCCGCCGCTACATCGGCATCGAGATAAGCCCCAGTTACGCCCAGATCGCCAAAGATCGGCTGATTGCCTGTGATACTGGGGTGCCGGTCTTCGAGGCCCGCCAGGGGCAGTATAGCTTGTTTGGAGGCCAGCCATGACAGAACACTACACAGTAGTAAAACGGTTGAATGACGAATTGATAGGTGTCGAGAGTGTGCAATTCGGCCGTCAGCTCTGGACGCTCGGCAAAATGCGCCGTTGCTCAGGAGTTTCTTGCGTGATATGCGGGGCGAAAGTCAAGAAGATGGCATTCCGGCCAATTACGAACCGAAATAACCGTCGTCGCAGGATGTGCCAAGCCTGTGGCTCAGGAGGCCAGCCATGACCCGCCCGAACCGTTTAGCGTGGATTCTGATCGCCTGCCTGCTGTTCTGGCTGGCCGTGCTATGGATTGTCTGGAAATGAAGGATTAAGAGGGAGCAAGGACGCTATGGCGAATCCGCAACGTGAAAATGGCCACACTGACATCGCCAACGAAGTTCTGGGTGCTCTACTGCGCGTGAATCTCTCCCCATACCAAATCTCACTTATACTCTATGTGATCCGTAAGACCTGGGGTTGGCAAAAGAAATTCGACCGGATTTCGCAGCGTCAGATCGCCGCACAAACTGGCATTCGAGCGGGTCATGTTTGCCGAACAATGAAGCAACTTCTCTATCTCAATTTGTTGGTCAAAAACGACCTCGGTGAAATTGGATTCAATAAGGATTATGAGACGTGGAAAGTTACCAGCAGAGGAGGCGCAGAACTAACCTCAAATGACAGTGAAAAGTTACCAGCAGAGGAGGCAAAGTTACCAGCAGAGGAGCGCTCCTCTGTAGGGCGCAAAGTTACCAGCAGAGGGCGCAAAGTTACCAGCAGAGGTAACAAAAAGTTACCAGCAGAGGAGCTACAAAAGAAAAGAATACAACTAACAAAAGAAACTAACAAAAGAAAAGAGAGTACATTAGCCTTTTTGGAACACTGGAATTCTCACCCTAATTTGCCGCCGATTAGGACATTCACAAAAGAGCGAATTCGTCACTTGGAAGCACGGCTCCAAGAGGAGCAATTTGCGACCAACTGGAAAATGATTATTGAGAAGACTGCTACCTGCCCGTTTTTGACTGGTCAGAACGACCGCGGATGGCGGGCGACAGTGGATTGGATACTCGTTAATGAAACCAACTATATCAAGGTACTGGAAGGTAAATACGATGATCACGGAAATAAAACCCCAGCAGGTCAGTCACACGGCGCAGCGCCTCGGCGAGATTTTGACGGGCAACACTCAGAGCTTGGTCAAACCATCGACGTTTAAGCTCTGCGAGCGATGCAAAATCCGCGTGGCCGATGCAATTATGGAGCGGTTATGCCACGTATGCTTCCGAAAGTTGAATTTCGAGCAACTACCGGATGAGGCAAAGCAAATCGAATGGCTGTCCGTGATTCCTGAGCGATTCCTCAACGCCCGGTTGGAGGATCTCCAGGAGTCCTTGCGGGCTGTTTTGAGCGAAGAACGCGACAATGGCGTCCTGCTCTGGGGCGCCCCCGGGGTCGGCAAGACGTATGCTCTCTGTGCTTTGGCACGGCATCTGATCGCGGAGGGGTTCATCTGTAAGCGGATGAATTATGAATTGCTCTGCCTGCAACTTAGGGACACGTTCAAGCCGATCAGCAAATACAGCGAATGGGACATCATCGAACCGCTGGTGGGTTGCGACCGGTTGTTCCTTGAGGACATCGGAACCACGAAGAGCATCGACAGCAAGGAATCCGATTTTAGTCTGCGAACCTTGTTAGTGCTGATCGACATTCGCCTGGAACATTGCCGCCCAACCTATATCACAACAAACAAAAGTGTAGAGAACCTCGCGGCGAGTTTTGATACACGCATTGGGGACCGGCTTCGACTGTATAAGATTCTCAAATTGGAAGGAAAGAGCAAACGGGCATGAACCATGACGAATCCCATTTTGAGATTTCCGAGACGCTATAAAAAAGGGGAACAGAATGAGCGAACAAAAACAAAATGCGATGAAACTGGTTACAGAGGCAGGCAACCTTTGCCGGGCCGAGATAGACACAGAGAGAAGGATTCAGGTATGTGCCCTGCTCAAGGTGGCCCTCGCCCTGCTCGAAACCGAGCCGCCGGCGGGGGAATTAAAGTATTGTAAAGAACACAGGACGATTCACTGTTCATGCCAGCAGCGGGAGATCGACGCCCTGACCGCCGAGAACAAGCAATACACGGACTTCGTCCAGGAACTCTACAGGCAAGAACCGTCCCTGAAAAACGAAGGACTTGAAAACTTCGATGGGTATTGGGTCCGCTGGGACCAAGTCATCAAAGCCTGTCAGTGGGCGTGGGAGAATGAGCATGACTATGATGAAAGCCCGTTGGAACTGATTACGGACCTCATCGAAGAGCGTGACGTCTTGGCCGCCGAGAATAAGCAACTGAAGGGTGAAGCACCAATACCGGGCGCATGGTGGAAAGACTGTCCTGATTTGGCCCAGCGCGTTATGGAACGAATAATGGAGGAGAATAATCGAGTCTTGGTCGAGAAGCAAGCCCAGGCGGATGAGATTGTGGAGCTCAAGGCCCGCATAGCGACATTGCAGGACGACATCAAATGGCTCTCGGATGATGTCAAGGCCCAGGCCGAGCGGATGGAGACACTGGAAAGGCAAGCCGGGAAGGAGCCGATATGATTGAGAAAATGGGTTTTGAAGCCAAGAAAGGTTTTGCCAAACAGTACAACAATGTGATGGTTCGAGCCGCTATCGGCGGCCGGGAATTTGTCTTCCGCAGTAAACTGGAATACCGCTGGGCGCAGCATTTGGAACTGCTCAAGAAAGGGGGCGAGATTCGGGACTGGTTCTACGAATTCCACACGTTCTACTTCTCCGAGGACGCCCCGACGCCGAGATACACGCCGGACTTCCTCGTCCGCAACAACGACAACAGTTTCGAGTATTACGAGTGCAAGGGCTACGTCGAGAAGAAGAGCCTCGACCCGCTTCAAGCGTTATTCGACGAATGGCCGGCCGTCAAGGTGACGATGGTATTCGGGTCTTGGCCCAAGCTCTCGCCCCAGAAGCGCAACAAGCTCGAACGCTATTGCAAAGAGATTATTTGGAACGCCTATAGCCGAATCCGGCACGAGCCCATTGATATGTCGTGAATTCAACGCTTTATGAAAAAGGCAGGATTGCCGATAGAGATGGCAGCAGCAACAATCGAATTGAAAACAGAAAGGAGCACCGAACATGGATTGGGTCATTCAAAACTGGGATGAGATAGTTAAGGCCGTTGGTCTGATCATTGCCGCCGCCAGCGTCATCGTGAAGTTGACCCCGACTCTCCGCGACGATGCTTTTTTACTGCCCATCATCAAATTCCTGGGCAAGTACATCGCGCTGAACAAATACGGGGTCAAAGAAATCGAGAGGCCGAAATGAACCTGGGCGTCTGGGCAGCTATCATGGCGTTGCTCGTCAAGCTCTGGGGCCTCTTCCGGGGCAAGGGCTACCGGGCCGACGTGACCATTCGCAGCGAAGAGGCCATCGAGGCCGAGAACAAGAAACTCGACAATCTCAAACGCAGAACTCAGGAGGCCAAAGATGAACTCACGGTATGCACATTGGGGGTCGTGGCGGCTAAGCGCAATGGTTTGTATGCTTATGCTCGCCAGCTTAACGATAAGCGTATGCGGCTGCTTGAAAACTACAGCCGTTGCCGGCAGGAATTTCTCGACGCTGGCGGACACGCCGATCAAATCCGGTGAGGCCGCGCCCTTCGACGGGGTACTGGTAACGTGGGAACGGTACGAGCATTTGCTGATCGCCGAGAATGAGTTTGAACCGTGAGCTGCACTATCTCATAGGGACGGTGGTGATGATGATAGTGATGGCCTGGGTGAACTGGCGCTGGCCGTCGAAACCGAGGAAGAAACATAAATGAGTGACACAAAATGGGCCGTTGTGGATGCTAAGTGCCGAATTTGCAACCATAAACAGATTTCGGTTGTGCCTGTGATTGGAGAAAATTACGATGTTCTGGACGATCTCGAATGTGCGAATTGCGGCAATATGACTTGCCAAGAAGACGAACCGAACGAATGGGAGCAAAAAGATGACTGATGAGGAAGTAATCCAGGAACTTCACGCGCATAACAGTATCGTATGCGGCTTGGTTACACGGTTGATTCTTGAACTCAAGACGCGGGCACTTTACCATGATGTGAGCAAACTCAATCCTCCTGAACTGGAATATTTCCTGATATATACGCCGAAGTTGCGCGATACAATCTATGGTTCCGATCAATACAAGGAATATCTCAAAGCCCTTGGTCCTGCACTTCAGCATCACTATGAGAAGAATTCTCATCATCCAGAACACTTTGTAAATGGTCTGTCTGGAATGAATTTGATCGACCTCGTGGAGATGTTCTGTGACTGGATGGCCGCAACCCAGAGGCACAATGACGGCGACATCATGCGCAGTATTGAATACAATCAAAAACGCTTCGGCTACGGCAATCCGCTGGCAGACATTTTCAGAAATACCGTCAAGTTTTTTGGAGAACCTGACAAGCAAGCACCATAATGGCCTACGTCAACTGGCGTTGGCCGAGCAAGAAGAAGAAACATAATATGAAACGAGTGAGAGCAAAACGATGGTGGATATGGCTATGTTGCCATGTTGGGAATCATAAGCATTGTACGATTCACTGGAAGAAACCACGTATTCTTTTTTGAAAGGAAGCAAGATGAGATTCTATTATCTTGATGCTTTAGGTTGGCCGGTAGAAACCATCAAAGGACGGCCGGTGTTGAATTTTATCCGCCGCCTGATTCACACTTGTAAAATCACGACCAAACGCCCCATTTGTCTCGATGGGGATGCTTGGCCAAACTCGCCCAGAGATAACATGTGCCAGACTATGCGCAATAGCTAACTTTTTTGAAAGGAAGTCACATGAAACGAGTACTACTGATGGCGGCCCTTGTGCTGGCGCTGTGCGGCGTGAGCGTCGGGGCCGAAGGCAAAGGTGTGGCGTTGTGGGGCATGTACGACATCGACACGGCCGGCGTGCGGGTCGGGTACTTCAACGGGGCCAACCAAGTGGGCTTATTCGGGGCATGGCGCCCGGACCCGGACCAACCGCCGAATATCTTCGGGGTCTATGGCCTGCATGAATTCGGGACGCTTGAAGTGCCGAACCCTGTCCCGATTAGTTGGCTGCCTCAGACAATTACGGCGACGCCGTACCTGGGAGGCTATATCACAATCGACTTCGCGGATGAGCAGCGAAAGACGCTCGGCGGGCCAATGATCGGCTTGGAATTTATGGATGTGCTGGCCTTCGAGTACCGCTATCAAATGGTCAACGGGCCCCTGGAGGCGAATTTCGATAACGGGCAGAGCGTATTTGCTATTTGCCTGCCCATCAAGTTCTGACGATGATTCAGACCTGGCCGAAACCCTGTCCGCAAGACAACTGCGGGAGCATCGGGGTTGAGAAATTCCGGTGCTCCTGCGGGTTCAGGGCCTGCTTTGTATGCGGTGTGATTTGCACCGTCTGCCAGCAAATCAAGTGTCCGGCGTGCTTCAAGGGATCAGGGATGAGCAAGCAGAAATTCGTTTGTTTCGATTGTCGAGAGGGATTGGATGAAAAAGAGGAAAGCGCATTATAATTACAACCTGCCGGACAAGATGAAACACACAGAATTCAGCGAGACCGAAAAGGCGATATTTCTTCTTGGCGTCAACGAGGGCGAGGAGCGAGCCAAGTATCATTTGGAATTGTCGGTGAAAACAAATCGCCGGCTGCGGGAGGAACTGGAAGCGAAGGACCGGACCGACCCGCTGGTCTCCGTCAAGCTGGCAATGGAGGACGCCGAGCAGATTGCCTGGTTGCTGTCTGTCGCCTTGGAGCATAGCAAATCCGTCCCGTCGGAGTTCCGTCGCAGCTATCACAAACAATTGGACAATCTCAAGGCGAAGCTGGCCGAGGCTCGGATTGTCACAATTGAGCTGCCAGAGCGATGAAAAAAGGCTCCCACGATTGCGCAGGAGCCGCAAAGAGGATGATGAGGGTATGAATCTACCCTGGATTTGTCTCGGCCAGGGCGATAGCGGCCTTCGCAGCATCATATTCGGGAATGTATGCAATGCCAGCATCGGCCAATAGATTCGCTTGTAAGGACAGAACAGTGCATAATTGCTTGCACGCTTCCAGCAGGGCGTCTCGCTGTTTCTTTGTCTCAGGGGCGGCGGCGATCAGCCGGGCACGGGCCTCGACTAACGCCGCTTCATCCAGCGTACCGGTGCAATAGGCGATGACCCGTCGAGCCGCGCCCGAACACGGCGGCGGGGCAGTCACTACCCATTCAGCCGCGTTAAAGTACTTGGACGCCATCCAGGAATCCGGTGTATATTTCGTTTCCATTGTCAGTCTCCTATACCTTTTTCGTGCTGTCAGGAATATGGTCAAATCTTTGTATCACTTTGCGCACGCGCGCAAACCGATCAGGCTAACTCAATAAAACTTGCCCTCTCCAAGCTACGCTCCAGACTTGCGGCATGTTGGCAACTTACACATCCGATCCTCACCTTGAGATTCGCGGCCCCAATATCGCCGCTTAGTTCATCGGCAGCGAATACTATCAGGACGTTGTAGGCCACTGACTTGTCGGTCAGCGTTTGTTTTTCGATTTTAATGTTCATCGTTTTAACCCTTTCGATTAGCCCTCGCGGGCGGTCCTATTTACCAAACAACATTCTCCACCAGCCCACCAGCGCGCCAGCCCAAAAAATGATCTTGATGAGCTGGCAGTAGGCGTCCAAAAACTCAGCGTTCTTTCGCTCTCGGTTTTGATAGTAGGGGTCCATTGGCAGATGTCCTTAAAAGGTGGCCCCGCAGGCGGGGACATCTGCCAGGATGAACTTACCGCCTTTGGGGCCGTCAATTTGGTTATTCAGTTGTAATGGCAGATGTCTCATAAGGCCCGCCGTGGAGTCGAACCACGGCTTACCGGGCGGGCGGCAAATCTTGTTAGCGATATTTCGCGTATTCAATCATGGCCTTCGATAGTTTTCCAACAGGGCAATCAGCCAAATGTTCTTTTGGATGCGATGATTTCGCTTTTTTGTCGCAGAAGTGACAGTTGCCCCCTCCATCCCGCCACCAAATTGGCCAACTTATTAGATTGTCCGCAGCATCGTATAAAGCTTTAGCCTTGGTATCCTGTTCAGCATTGAATGTCGCAACCATATTTCGACCTCGCAAAAAATTGTGAGTTTATTTCCGATTATCAACGCACCATCCGGTGCCACTATTGACGAGAATGTCGGCGCATTCATTGCCCCATGCCAATAGCATCGAACCACAACCAGGCGCACCACCGCGTTTGCCGTTCTCATCTATGAACCGTATGCGGCCATTGAGAAAGCATATCACATCAGCCTTGCAAGCTATCGTGTGGAACCACAATGTATCAGTCCGAGCAAACACAAGGGCGATTCCGTTCCCATGGTTGGCAAGTTTGGCAAGCCATTTTGGAGTGTCATCGCCATAGGGCGGATTCAACCAAACACGACCGTGCCATTCACGGTCTAATGATGTAAAACCGGAGAATCCATTTGGGAGCCATTGGTCGTCTTTTGTCCAGTGTTCCGTTGCAGGTATCCACGGTACTTTCGACTTGCCGGGACTGCATGGGTCCAAATCAAATTCAGGGAATCGCAACATCTCGAAAACTTCTGGCGGCGTGTACCAGTCCTTGTTCTGGCTGTTTTGTGGCTCGTGAGTGAAACCTTGTCGAGATTTGGTTTGAGTTTTCATGGCAGATGTCCTTTCAAATGAGTTATGATTTACAGTTTACATCGACCACATTACCAAACCCACTTGAAGCTGTCAACAAAAATCTCAGAAAATTGTCCTTGACACGACACCGAAAACGGCGAAAATGGGGCTTGGTCGCTAAACAAAAACAGCCCAAAATGCCGATGGCTGTAGCGAATCGCATGATAGATGAACCGAATATCAACATGTTTCCTCTGGAGTCCGCCGAGAATGGCGTCAACCAGGCGATACGCTCGGTGTGCGAGATTGCACCCACGGACGACAGCCAAATGGAATTAAAAAACATGGTCACGGCAGACCTGAAGGAACTGCAGGACGGCAATATGCTGGCCCTGAGAAGGGCAATTGAATAATGGCAGGACGTGGACGCCAGAAACAGACTGCACTCGCGGAGACCTACGACGGCTCAACGCCGCTCAAGTCTGTGCAGCAGGAAATGTTCGTGGCTCACATCATGCGGGGAATGTGTCAAACAGAAGCCTACAAAAACGCTGGCTACAAGACGGGGCAGAGCGAAAATGCCCTGATGGCACACAGTAGCCGTCTGGTAAGAAATGGCAAGGTTGCCGCTCGCCTGGCCTATAAACGAGGCCAACTTGCCAAAAAGATGGACGTGAGCGCCGAGCGGGTTGTGCTGGAACGTGCTCGAATTGCGTTTGCGGATCCCGCCGAAATGTTCGATGCGAATGGCGCTACATTGCCGATCCACGAAATGCCGGAGGATATCCGCAGGGCGATTGCTGGCGTTGATGTCGAAGAGCTATACGAGGGCAGGGGCGAAAACAGGAAGAAGGTGGGGGAGGTCGTGAAGCCGAGACTTTGGAATAAAAACGACGCTCTGGAGAGCTTGGAGAAGCAGCTTGGCTTGTTCGAGAAGGACAACAATCAGAAGCGGGGATTGACCATACTGGAGATTTTGGCGATTGTCGATGGTAGCCGTAACGAATGAACATCTGTCGATAGCAGCACAGTTTGACGCCTACAAGGCCGATCCGATAGGCTTCGCCGTGAATGTCCTGGGGATGCGCCGGGACTGGATTTGGCCAGCGATGGTCCAGGTGGCTGAGGCCGTCCGCGATCACCAGAAGGTGGCGATTCGTGCCGGCCATTTCGTCTCCAAGACCTACGGTATGGGCCGTATCATCGTGCCATGGTTCAAGATGTGTTTCCGGCCGTCATCGGTCATTACCACGGCCCCCAGCGACAACCAAGTACGTAACCAGCTCTGGCGGGAGATTCACGCGGCCTATGCCGGCAGCCGGGTCGAGTTAGGCGGCAATATCACGACGCTGATGTGGGACGCCAAGCCGCCGGATTACATCCTCGAGGCCCTGCCGCCTGAATCGCGGGCGAACTGGGAGAAGAACTTCGCCATCGGCTTTTCGACCTCCGCCGACACGAACACGGAGCACTCCACGAAGATGCACGGCTGGCATAACGAGTGGGTTCTGGTCATCATTGACGAGGCGTGCGGGATTTTGCCGCAGGTCTGGCGGTCTGCCGTCGAGGGTCTTATTAACGACGAGCAGTGCAAAATCGTGGCCATCGGCAACCCCACGGACCCGGAGAGCGACTTTGCCAGAGCTTGCCATTCGAGCGATGATACCAAAAATGAGGGTAAGGAGCCTTATATCAGCGATGAAGGCTGGTACGTCGTGACGATAGACGCAAGGGACAGTCCGAACTACCAACAACGCCGCCGCGTGATACCTGGCTTGGCGTCCTACGAGTGGGTACAGTCGATTATCAAGACGTATGGGGAGAATGGCGACGGCACGCGTTATCGCGTCGCTGGGCTGTTCCCAACGCACAAGGAAGGCACGTACTATGGCGACTTGCTCGCTTTGGCTCGCCGACAGGGCAGGGTAGGCGATTTCCCGCACGATCCTGAGTACCCGGTGTATTCATTCTCAGACTATGGGGATATGTACACGGCAACGATTTTCGTACAGTTCCGCAAGGGCCGAATCAGAGTTGTCAGCGACTATTGGGATTATGAAGGTGCTGGGGCGCCTGAGTGGGCGAACGTATGTACGGCAAAAAAGTACAATTACAAAGGCCATGTGGCAGGGCCAGACCTCAATCCGGTCACAGGCAGCAATAAGAAGCCCTTTGCAACAGGTCAGCTCCTCAAGGATACGCTCTTCAAATTGGGTTATGATGTGACGCCTTGCGAGCCGCACGACTTCGATTCGGGAATCCGGGCCGGGCGGGATTTATGGCCGCTCCTGGAAATCAATGAACCTGAGTGCCAGACGTTTCTGAAAGCCGCCGGCGGATATGGCAAGGTTAAGAATATGCGACTATCGACTGATGAACAGCCTGTCTATCACGACCAACCAGCTCAGACGTGGCACAGGCATATCATGGACGCTTTTCGGCATTTAGCCGTAATGTATCGCGTGCATCAATACACAGGCGACACGATCCAGGGGCTATACGAATACAAGGCAGAAGGTGCGAACCAGTCTCCTTGGGACAACAATGTTTTGACGCGCGGCTTGAACATCCGCAGATAGGAGGCCAAATGGACGGGAGCGATGATCCGGTTATAACGCCGATTTTGCTGACGGTAGCCGCTGGAGTGGGCGGGGCGGCCCTGGCGAAGAATCAGGGTCAGGTGCAGGCCCCGGCTGCGGTACAGGCGACGAAGCAGGTCCAGGGGGGCTTAGGCGAGGATGAGGCGACGCAGGCAGAGGCGGAGAGGCGGCGTAAGAAGCTGGCGGCGACGATTTTGGCGAAGAACTGGGACGAGCCGGTGTTAGGCAAGCCGGCGTTATTGGGGTTGGGATAGCGATGTTATCACCTGGTTTATCTACGACAATAAAGTATGCGGTTTGTGCTCGTGAGTTTGTAAGCTATTACAATCATTACGGGGTCAAGGCCGCGAATCCCCGTAAGCTATGTAGTTTTGTCTCCATGACTAAACGTTGCCAACTGTACTGTCAACAGGACCTTATTAGTGGTCTTGATAACATCAACGTTGCAATTTATGATCATGCTCGTGCGATGTTAAATTAGGGTACAATTATGCGAAAAGGGCGCACAGTCTATCATTGCCACGGGAAGTCAAAGGGCAAGAAGATTCGCACGTATTCGAGCGTAGCGAAGGCCAAGCGTGCCCATAGAGCGATGTCGAGGAGCAAATGAGCGATAGAACAATCACACTGATTTTGCTGTTGTGCCTGCCTGTGGTGCTCGTGGGTGGGGTGAAGATGGTTCGTTATCCCGTGGGCCAGCCGGTCCCCTCGTCGGTCTATACCGATCCGTTTGACCCGTGCGATCCGGCGTACAAGTACATGCAGACCAATTACGGGGAGCCGAACACACCGAGGTGGCAGGCGGCCCCGGATGACTGGGTGCAGCGGTTCGGGGATAACGAGCGGACGATGCTGCTGCACGCCGTGAGCGAATTGCGGGTGGTGGCCGCGGCGCAGAGCAAGCGGATATTGGCGTTGGAGGCGTGGCAGAAGGAGCAACCACTGTGGCAGATTGACCCGAATGGCGTTAACCTTCAAAATTGGTGGGAACGCTATTCGTCGGTCACGATACCGTGCGTTACAGACCCGAACGAGGGCAAGCCATGATAGTTTGGTGCGTTACTTGGATTGCGGGATTTGCTTTTGGTTTTGGGTTACATGGTTTGATGTGTTGTAAGGGGCACAAGCTATGAGCCAGCGTAAGTTCAAGAATTTGCATGACTGGTGCGAATGGCGGCTAAAGCATGATCGGGACTATGCGGCGTTGTGCAGGGCGATAGCCAAGGGTTATCGCGGCGAGAAGAATCCGTTTGTGATGAGCATGGCCGATGCAAAGAGGTTTGCGAATGATCCGACGTGAGTTTCTGAGACTGTTGGGTGCATTGCCGTTTGTGGGATTGCCCACTTCCAGGTCCAAGAAGCAGGAAGTAAAACCTTTCCACGCGGTCACGACGCATTTTGGTAATGGTTTTTTTTGGCCTTTACCGTCTTGCCATTGCGGCCATAGAATAGAGGTGCCGGCGGAATGTCTGGATGGGGATATTCTGATTTGTTCCGAATGCTGGAATTGTGTGCAAATTCATGTACGGCAAGAACTTGTAAATATAAGAACGATGTTGAATATAGCATAACTCCAAAAGAAACCGGGCACAGGCGGAGTAGCTGCCGCATGGAAATGACTAAGAAAATCATTGAGACAAGCCCCATCGATGTAAGTGACAGAATTGTCAAATATCTTCGTCAATGGGCTTATGATTGTGCTTGGTGGCAGAGAAATGCGGTGGCTGAATTTGGCACTCGGTCGGAAAAAGTTAGAGCTGCACGAAGAATGACAGAGATACAACTTGGAATAAAATAGCCAAAAGAAAACACGAGCATGAGGCGACTGATCCTCGCTTAGTGCTGTAACCACGAAAAAGCTCGTTACAGGGGCTTGGTTGGGAAACCGACTGAGCCCCTTTTTCTTTTGGCTGAGGATATACAGATGGACTATAAGCAAAAGACCCTATTCGAGCACATCACCGAGAAGTGGGACGAGAACGAGAGCGCCTGGCAGCGGCTCCGGGTGGCCCGGGAGAACGTCTGCAACTTCTTCCGGCCCGATCTCGGTATTGATTACGACGAATCCCACGACATGCTGATGCTGGGCGGGGACATTTACGACGGTAGCGGTCCGTGGGTGGCCCGCACGGCGTCGATGGCCTTCATGGGCAATTCCGTCAACAAGCGGGGCGACTGGTGGAAATACCAGTACACCGACCCGCGAATTGAGGGGATTGACGAGTTGGACGCCCACGCCCAGTCTCAGAAGGAGCATATCTCGCACGTCTATCAGCGGGGCAACTTCTACGACTCGCAACCGCAGTTCACATTGGACGGCTGGACGGTGGGCGGGCCGTTGCACTTCATCGAAGAGGACCCCGATACCAATTTCGTCATGTGCATTCCCGTGCACTGGATGACTTACCGGCTCTTCTACGACCGATTCAATAAGACCGAAGGGGTGATTGTCAAGGATACGTCGTGGCCGGCGAAGAAATGCTTCGACAAATTCTGTCCCGGGCAGGACATGGCGCAACGGATGACCAAAGCCGAGTCGATTTTCACTCCGTTGCTCTGGCAGGCCGTGAGGGACGGGCAGTGGAATACGAGAATCACGATTTGGCGGGCCGTTTTCAAGGCGACGGACCCGATGTGGCAGGTGGACGGATTCAAACGGCCCATCGGCGGGCGAAAATGGTTCGATGTGTACTTTGAAGACAGTGTCGTTGCGGACAAGCGGAACACGCCGTTACTGACCGGGGGTTATTACTCCAAACCCTTTGTTCATTGGGATTACAACAAGAAGCCGTGGGAAGTAGCGTCGCGGACGCCCGCCTTTGAAGCGATTTACGACAATCTGACCATGCAGCAGATCATGAAGAGCTACCTGGAGGACTTGAAGTACCACGCCCGTCCGGCGATGGCGATCCTGAACACCCACCGGGGCGACAGGATGGACTTTTCGGCGGAGGGATTCAACTATTTCAACCAGAACGAGTGGAATTACCTCCCCAAGCCGATAGAGCGCACAAATCACGACATCCGCATTGAGCCCGAGACGATGGACCGCATTGAGAAGAAGCTGTCGCGGCATTTCCACCTGGAGATGTTCAGGATGTTCAGCGATTTGGCCTCTTCGACGGGCAGTAAGGAATTCAAGGTGTTGCAGTTGGCGGAAATGGCGGGCGAGCGCATTGCGACGCTGCTGCCGACGATAGAAAGTCACGAAAACTACCTCGCCCAGGTCGATGCGCGGGTCAGGGATATTGAGCGTCAGGCGGGCCGGGGTCCGTACAACCGGGCGGAGATGGAAAACATCCTCGATATTCTGGACTGGGCCTTGCAGGGCGACGTCTCGCAAGTGGCCCTGGCCCCGGAATTCATGGGGACGTTGAGGCAGGTACAGCAGACGCAGCAGAGACTTAAACCGATTCAGTACGCGGTAGGCGCCTTGGCTGAAATCGGGGCGGCGACGGGCAATCCGAACCTTCCGAGGTTCATGCTGAAGGAATATGAACTGGCGGACGAGGCGTTGACGGCGGTGAACTGCCCGCAGAAGTTGATTCGGGAGCGGAAAGACTTCGACCAGCTCTCTATGGCGGCGCAGCAGGCTTTAGCGAAAGACAAGCAGTTCGCCCAGATGGTGGAGTTGATGAAGGCGACGAAGAGCGTCAGTAACGCCGTGGCCCCGGACAGCGTTCTGGGTGCTTTGGCGGGGAGCGTGGCATGATTGACGATGTCAAGTTTGCACAACGATGGAACCAGGTGTCCCCCGAATGCACGGCGGACATGCTGGGATTCCTCTTTCGTACGATCAGGGCGCCGGCGGACGCGGCGAAACACGATCTGGTGTTGGATTTCATCCTTAAACGGATGAATGAAAACGATCTACCGAAATTCTTCTGTGACGTGGCTAAGTTGATAGAACGATACAGTTTGGAGTCGATGAATAATGGGCAGACGCAAGAAAATTAAACCTGAGTTTTCACCTGAATTGCTGGACGAAGCGGCTAAGGCCGGATTCTCGAAAGAGCAGATTGCCACCTTTACCGACACGGAGGCCCTCAGACAGGCGGTGGCGCGATTCAGTCCGCAGATATTATCGAGCGCCGGAACGCCCTCG
>Ga0210114_1000104_pt1 | contig 19141 bp, 13 predicted proteins | sample MayberryNW_TuleA_FD_185524 | JGI IMG/M metagenome (GOLD analysis project Ga0210114, IMG submission 185524) | Wetland microbial communities from San Francisco Bay, California, USA, that impact long-term carbon sequestration - MayberryNW_TuleA_D2... | ecosystem: Environmental > Aquatic > Marine >...
GCCAGTCCCAGGGCGTGGTGTTGAGCCTGATCCGGATTCGCTCCGCGATGCGGTAGCCGGTTTCCAGCCGCGCGGCCGGCAGCCAGATCGCGAACTCCTCCCCACCGACTCGGGCCGCGATGTCGCCGGTCCGGATCTGATCCCGGATGATCCGGGCGAAGTGCATCAGCGCCGCGTCCCCGGCGGGATGCCCCATCCGGTCGTTCAGTTGCTTGAACTTGTCCACGTCACCGTAGATCAGCGCACCGTCACCGACGTCCACCCGGTTGAGCACCACGTCCAGTCCCCGGCGGTTGAGCAGGCCGGTGAGCGGATCGAGGCGCGTCTTCTCCTTGAGCCGGTCCGCCTCCATCGCCGTCACCACTCGCGGCGCGGCGTTGCCGAGGGCCGCCAGGATCTCCGCCCGGGCTCCGCCGGTCGGCTCCCGGCCGCCGGGAGGCCACAGCGCTACTCCGCCCACCGTGCGCTCTCCCGCCCGCATCGGGAGCACGACGACCGCGCTCGGGTGCTGCCGCCGATCCGCCACCACACCGCCGAGCGGGTCTCCCTCGGAGAAGAGCGAGTCCACCTCGCCGCGGGCCACCCGAGCGAGATCGCTGCCGGCGGGCAGGGTGGTGTCCAGTAGGCGGCGATCGCCCCGTCCCGACACCCCGATGACGCGGACCGATTGGGTGGTGGACGGCTCGCCCGGCAGCTCGTTCCCGCTCTCGCACGCCGCGACGACGACCTGCGCATCCAGCATCCGCTCCAGCTGGTAAGCGAGCCTGAGGCCCACGCTCCCCACCGATTCCAACGAGGCTTCCTGGGTATTCGCCTGCACCAGTTGAACCATCTGGGGTCGGCGGCGCACGCCGTCGGCCAGCCGTCGCAGGTCACTCTCGGCGACCTCCAGCCGACCGGCGTCGGAGCCGCCCGGGAGCAGCAGGCCGACGGCGATGCCGGCGGCGGCGTGGAACACCAGCGTGCCGCCCTCCATCCGCTCGGCCCCGCTTTGCTCCTGATCGCGCGCGCGCTCCAGCCGCCGGTCCACCGCCACGATCTGGGCCACCGAGAGCCGCTCCGCGTCCACCACACGCTCGGCGTGGGGCTCGCCCTCGTGGGAGTCCATCTCGGCGACCCAGACCCCCGTGGCGCCGTGGGCTCGGCGCAGCCACTCCAGGGCTGGATCCGGCAGCAGGTGCGGCGAGACGCCTGGGGCGACGCCCGGCGCGCGGCCCCGGCGGCTGAACAGCCAGGCAGCCCCCGCGCCGAGCAGCGCGCCCACGAGCAGCACCAGGAGGGTCATCGGCGCAGCCAGCCTCGCACGCGGAACCAGCGGTGGATGGCGAACGTCACCATCGCCATCGCCAGCAGCACCGCCGGGTAGCCCCAGCGCTCACGCAGCTCGGGCATGTAGTTGAAGTTCATCCCGTACACGCCGACGATGAACGTGAGCGGCAGGAAGAAGACCGAGAACACCGTGAGCACGCGCATGACTTCGCTGGTGCGCTGCGACGCGAGCGCGAGCTGGACGTTGAGCAGCGTATTGGCGTCGTCCAGCAGCTCGTCGGCGTAGAAGTGGTAGCTCTCGGCGTTCTCCTGGACGTCGCGCACCAGGGCCGCGGCCTTGCCCGCGTTGGGGACCATCCGCTGGGTCACGTCCACCGTCCGCCAGAGCAGCCGCTTGCACAGCGTGACCTGGCGCTTGAGCCGATGGATCTCGCGCAGGTCGGACCTGAACTCCGCGCCATGCTCCACCTCACCCTCGAACACCTTGGTGTCGAACCGGTCGAGCGTGTTCTCGATCTCCTCGAGCGGGCGCTGATAGGTATCCAGCGCGGCGTTGAAGAGCTGGGTCAGGAGGTGGACCTGGATGCCCTCGCTCTTGGTGGCATGCTTGAGGGAGACGTTGGCGAGACCCCGCTCCCGCAGCGCGGTGAGCCAGGGCTGGTCCTTCCGATGGATCGTGATCACGAACCCGGGGCCGGCGAACACTGCGAGCTTCCGCGTCAGCGCCTGAACGGAGTCGGCGGTTCGCGGGGCGTCGGCATCCACGGCGCGCAGGATCACGAAGGTGTGGTTCTCGAAGACCTCGTGCTTGGGCAGATGCTCGGGGTCGAGGCAGTCGTTCACCGAGAGGCTGTGCAGCCCGTAGTCGGCGACCAATTCCGAGAGTTCCTCCCGCGTCGGATCCACCACGTCGAGCCAGGTGAAGCGCGGCTCGGACTTCTCGACCACGGTGCGGATCGTCATCGCCCGCAGATCCGGCTGGCCGCCGCCGCGGCACCGAAGCCGTTGTCGATGTTGACCACGGTGACGCCGGCCGCGCAGGAGTTGAGCATCCCCAGGAGCGCTGCGAGGCCGCCGAACGAGGCGCCGTAGCCCACGCTGGTGGGGACCGCGATCACCGGGACCGAAACGAGCCCGCCCACGACGCTCGGCAGCGCGCCCTCCATTCCCGCGACCACGATGATCACGTCCGCCTGGCGCAGCCGCTCGCTGGACGCCAGCAGCCGGTGAATGCCGGCTACCCCCACGTCGGCGAGTCGCTCGACCCGGTGCCCGAACACCTCGGCCACGACCGCCGCCTCTTCGGCCACCGGCAGATCGCTCGTCCCCGCCGACACCACCAGAATCGTTCCGGCGTCCGGCGGCGCCTCGGGCCTGCCTTCCGGCAGGAGGTGCACCGTCCGCGCGAGCGGCGTCCAGACCGCGGCCGGGAACGCGACGCGCACCGCCGCGGCATGCGCCTCCCCGCAGCGCGTGCCGAGAAAGCCGCCACTCATGGCGGCGAGCCGCTGGCAGATCGCGACGACCTGCTCGGAAGTCTTGCCTTCGCAGAACACCACTTCCTGGTGCCCCTGGCGGAGGGCGCGGTGGTGGTCGATGCGAGCGAAGGTGAGGTCTTCGTACGGCAGATGACGCAGCCGGTCGAGCGCCGCGTCAGGAGCCAGGCGTCCGGCGGCGACTTCGGCGAGGAGGGTGCCGAGCTGCTGGGCGTTCACGCCACGTGGGCGACCGGGTCGAGGTACTCGAGGAAGATCGCCTCCGCCTCGGCCACGGATTCGATCTGGAAGAGCCGCTGGCGCAGGTCGCTGGCCCCGTGCAGTCCCTTGGAGTACCAGCCGAGGTGCTTGCGGAACTCGATCACGGTCTTGCGGGTGTCGCCCTGGAGTCGGAGCGCCAGTCGCGCATGAGCGAGCGCGACCTGGAACCGCTCGTACGCGTCCGGAGGCGCCGGCTGAGCCCGGCTGGCCAGCAACGCCTGCCCATCCCGGAACAACCACGGGTTGCCGAACGCTCCGCGCCCGATCATGACCCCGGCGCAACGGGTGTGGTTCCGCATGCGCACGATGTCCGCCGCCGTGGTGATATCGCCGTTGCCGAAGACCGGAATGTCGAGGGCCTCGACCACTCGGGCGATCTCGTCCCATTCCGCCCGGCCCGAGAACATCTGGGTCCGGGTGCGCGCGTGGAGGGTGAACGCCCTGATGCCGGCGTCCTGCATCCTGAGCGCGATGCCCACCGGGTCGCGCTGCTGGTCGTTCCAGCCGCTTCGGGTCTTGGCCGTGACGGGCAAGTGGGTGGCGCCGATCACCGCCCGGATGATCTGCTGGACCAGGTCGAGATCGCGGAGACAGCCGCTGCCGCCGTTCCGCTGGACCACCTTCTTCACCGGGCAACCGAAGTTGATGTCGATGAACTCGGGCCGATAATGCTCGGTGATGAGACGGGCGGCCTCGGCCATGGCGGCGGGATCAGACCCGTAGATCTGGATCCCGATCGGCCGTTCCACCTCCTCGAACTCCGCTCCCTCCAGGGTGGTGCGGATCCGTCGGCGGATGGCTTCGGAAGAGAGGAACTCGGACAGCACGATATCCGCTCCCATCTGGCGGCACACCTGGCGATAGGGCGCCTCGGAGACGCCGGCCATGGGTGCGAGGATGAGTGGGAACTCGTGCTCGCTCGGGAAGGGCAACTGCATGGGAAGAAAATACTTGGGGGCTAAAGGAGTGGCAATGGAGCGGATCGGGCCCAGGCTGGAAACCAGGCGGCTCTCGTCCCCGTAGCGTGGGAATGATCCTCTTGATCGCGTGCTTTCTCCTCGCCGCTCTCCCGGTGGTGGTCCCCGCCCAGTCAGATCCCGTGGTCGAGTCCCGACGACACTTCCGAGCCGCGGTCGAGGCCTACGAGGCCGGCAACCGCGCGGCGTACCTGCAGCACGCGCGGGAGGCCCAGGCACTCCGTCCGGAGCATGGCGGGGTAACCTGGGCGCTGGCCTCGGCGCTCGCGCTCACCGGTGACACGGCCGGATCGTTCCGTACGCTCCGGCACTTCGCCGCCCTCGGCTACTTCGGGGACCTCGCCGCGGATCCGGATTTCGCCGGCCTGCGCGGCAGCGAGGCATATGCCGAGCTGACCCACCGGCTGGAAGAGAACCGCGCACCGGTGGTGGCGAGCCGGGTCGCGTTCGAGCTGCCTGAGGCGGATCTACTCACCGAGGGCATCGCCCACGACTCCGAGAAGGGGACGTTCTTCGTCGGTAGCGTCCATAAGGGGAAGATCCTGCGGGTGACGGGAGACGGCCCGACCTCCTCCCTCTTTGCCGCGGTGGAGGGCGGGCAATGGGCGCCCCTTGGACTCCGGGTCGACGACCGGCGCGGGACGCTCTGGGTCGCGGCGGCGGCCCTTCCGCAGGTGGCCGCGTATCAAACGGCGGACAGCAATCGGAGCGCGGTTCTGCGTTACGATCTCCGCTCCGGACGTCTGGTGCGCCGGTACGAGCCGCGCGACGGAGAGGCGCACGTGATCGGTGATCTCATCGTGACCCGCGCCGGCGATGTCTTCGCCACGGACAGCCGGTCGCCCCTCGTCTATCGAATCCCGGCGGGGAGCGACACCCTCGAACGGTTCATCGAATCTCCCCTCCTGCTCTCGGCCCAGGGGCTCGCGCTCACGCCCGATGAGCGCACGTTGTTCGTCGCGGACTACGCGCGCGGCATCCTCCGTGTGGATCTAGCCCGCCGCAGCGTCACCCTGATGCAAACGGCCGACTCCGTCCTTGCGCTCGGCATCGACGGCCTGTACTACCATGAAGGGCGGTTGATCGGCATCCAGAACGGGGTGCAGCCGCACCGGGTGGTCCGACTTACCCTCTCGCCCGCGGAGGATCGGATCGTGGAGGCACGGGTGCTCGAGCGGGCGCACCCGAGGTACCAGGAGCCGACTCTGGGCGTCCTGGTGAACGGAGCGCTGTTCTACATCGCCAACAGTCAGTGGGAGCGTTTCGGCGAGGGCGGCGGGAGACCCGACCCAACGGCTCTCGTCCGCCCCGTGGTGCTGCGTCTTCCGCTTTGACACCCCTCCGGGGCGGGATTAGGTTGCCGCAGCTTTCCCGGCGCGCGACGACCTTCCGCCCCACGCCCAATGCGTCTCAGGGATTTCTTCAGTCCCGGTGCGATCAGCTTCGACCTCCAGGCGACCGACAAGGACGCGCTTCTCGGGGAGATGGTGCGTCTCCTCGGGATGGATCCTCGGTCATCGGAGACGCTGCTGCGGGTCCTCCAGCGGCGCGAGAGCCTCGGGTCCACCGGGTTCGGTCGCGGGATCGCGATCCCCCACTGCCGCTCGCTGGTCGCGAGCCGCCTGCGGATCGCCTACGGGCAATCCCGCCCGGGGGTGGAGTTCCATGCGATGGACGGCAAGCCGGTGCACCACTTCTTCCTCATCGTGGCGCCACCGCTCGAGATCTCCAACCAGTACCTCCCGGTCCTCGGACGGGTCGCGCAGTTCGCCAAGGAGCCCGACATCCCGGCGCGGCTCTCGGCGCTCAGCAGGCCCGAGGACTTCTTCCAGTTGCTGGAGGAGAAGGGAGTGTAGTCGGTGAGACCATCGCGCCTGGTCGGTGCGCTCGCCGGCCTCTGCGTCCTTCTCCCCTCCCCTGTCGCCGGTCAGGCGCTGGCCGAGCGCCGCGCGATCGCGTCCCTGGTCGATACCCTCGGCGCCTTCACCGATACCGTTTCCCTCAGGCGGCGTGAGGCCGCGCTCGAGCGGCCGGCGAAGGCCCGGGACAGCGCACTCGCGCGCGTCCGGCTGGGACTGGTTCGCCTCAGGCTGGCGCAGCTCGGGGCATCCCCCGATGCAAAGTCGGCCGTGAGGGTGCTTCGCCAGGCGACGGAGCGACGGCCGCGCTGGCCCTACGCCTGGTATGCGCTTGGACTGGCGGAAGCGCAACGCGCCTCCTGGGAGCAGTCCGACCGGCTCGCGCTCGGCAGCCGGGTGGGCGTGGGCAACCTGGAGCGCTCGGCCAAGCGCCAGCAGCGCGCCCTCGAGTCCGATTCGACTTTCGTTCCGGCCGCCATCGAGTTGGCCGAGCTGACGCTGGAGTTGCGCGATACGTCGCTGATGCGACCCGCGGCGACCGTCCTCCGCAGGGCGGCGGCGGTGCCTGATGCAGATCCCGAGGTTCTGCTGGCGAGCGGGCGGGTCGAGCGCGCCACCGGGCATCTCGACTCGGCGGCCATCATGTTCGAGCGCTTCCTCACGGCGGGGGGAAGCCGGGCGCTGGGTCTGCTGGAGCTCGCCAGGACCCGCCTAGCCGGAGGCCGTGAAGATGCGCAGCGCGCCTACTACGAAGGCGCCGCGTTTGACGACCCCGCGGCCGTCGCCGGGTACCGCGCCGATCTCGCCATGATCGCGGCCGATTTCGAGCTGGCGCGATTCGATCATGCGCACGGCCGGGACCGGGCCGAGCTCCTGCGGCGATTCTGGACCGATCGAGACCGGCTGGAGATGCGCGCTCCGGGCGAGCGCATTCGGGAGCACTACCGCCGGCTCATCTACGCGCGCCGGAACTTCGCCTTGACCGTGAGCCGGCGATTTTACGGCGCCGCGGACGCCTATCGCTCGGGAGGAATGGAGATCGACGACCGGGGTGTGATCTACGTCCGGCACGGCGAGCCCGCCGAGCGGTTGCGGCCTTTCGTGTACGGCCTCATGCCCAACGAGTCCTGGCGGTTCAACCGGGCCGAAGGCGACCTGCTCCTGCATTTCAGCTCCGGCTATGACTCGAACGGCGGCGGCGGGGGGGACCTTTACGACTATCGGCTGGTGGAGAGCGTCCTGGACCTGCGCGGCGCGTCGGACGCGTCCGAGGACCAGCTCCTGCTCTCGCGGGAGCCCCTCTCGGGCGTCTACCGGCGGATGCTTCACTGGGGGCCGTACGGCGCCGCCCGCTCGCGCGCCCGGGAGCGGGGAATCGGCCAGGCGAGTATCGCCGTGGGCACGACGACCGACAGCTACGAGCTCCAGTTCCGTTCTGACCTGAGCGGCGTGGTGGACGTGGTGGCTCTGGGAACCGCGGGGAGCCGCACCCTCGCCCACCTGGTGTTCGCCGTGGCCGAGCCCGGCACGCGGCCGGAGCGCGACCCGGGAGGCGTGCGCTATAGCGTCCGACTCCGGGCGGTCGCGAGCGACGACGCCGGACGACCCTTCGCCGATCTCGACACCACGATCGTGTTCCGGCCCTCCGCACCGCTCGGACGGTCGCAGTACCTGATCGGTCGCGCGGAGCTGCCGCTGCCCCCGGGGCGTTGGACCTGGCGCGCCGCGCTCCAGGTCGGCGACAGCGTCGGCATCGTGCTGCCGCGCGATACGGTCCTGGTGCCCCGGCCGGCCGGGGGTCTGACGCTCAGTGATCTCGCCCTCGGCATCCGGGGCGCGAGTGCGGCGTGGGAGCCGGTCCCGGGCGACACGGTCCTGCTCACGCCCTTCGATCTCTTCCCCGAGGGTGGGGAAGTCGAACTCTACTACGAGGCCGCCGGTGCGACTCCGGGCACCTCCTACCGGCACGACATCGCCGTGTACCGCATCCGCGGCGAGCCCGGCTCCGTCGAGCGTCGCCCGGTCGTCACCCTTGGCTTCGCTGAGCCGGCGACCGATACTCTGCTTCGATCGCACCGCGTCGTTCAGCTGGCTCGTCTGAAACCGGGTCGATACCTCATCGAGGTGAAGCTCAGCACACCGGAAGGAGAAGCCGCCGCCCGCCGGCGGGAATTCATCGTGGTGCGGGCGAAGGGAGGCAATCGCTCTTGACAGTCCGGTTCCCGTCTCCCAACGTGTGGTCGGTCGCGAGCGCTCGACAATGAGATGACGCCACCTTGGTGCTCATTCCCCGCGATCTGCAAACCTCAGACCCCCTATCCCTGACATAACGGTCTTTCGGCCCCACCGGGCCGCGTCCGCCCCGAGCGCGCCGCTCGGCGGCTGACACGCGCCGCTCCACAGGATCGCTGCACGGTGTCCGCCGTGTGGCTTGCCGTCAGGCCGCGCTCTTGCGAGGAGGCACAATGTCTCGCCTGGGTCTCGCCGTATTGGTGACGTTCCTGTTTGCCTGCAGCGACAGTACCGAGCCCGCCGGCCCGCCGGTCTCAGATAGCCCCGACGAGGTTACGCTGGAGGACGAAGCCGGGGAGCTGGAGCTGGAGCCCGCGCTCGATGTCGCCGAATCCCGCCGGAGCGCACGCACCGCGCTCTCCGGCGGAGCCACCACCATTTTCGACGAGACCGAGGAGGCCTTCGGCTCGCCTGCCCCGAACCTTCAAGGAGAAAACATCGAGCGCCACGAGCTCGGCGACGCGGCCTTCGGACTCGAGCACGTGGACGGGCCCGGCATCAACGGAGGCCTCGGTCCGATCTTCGACAACGTCTCCTGCGAGTCCTGCCACCCCGGGGATGGTCGCGGCCGGCCTCCGGTGGGCGCCGAGCTCTTCTCCTCCATGCTCTTCCGCGCGAGCGTGAGCGGCAGGGGAAACAACGGTGGCCCGAAGGACGTGCCCGGCTTCGGTGGACAGCTCCAGATGCGCGCGCTCCCCGAGTATGCGGCCGAGATCACGGCCGCCATCGCCTATGTGGAACAGGCCGGGACCTTCGCCGACGGCACCCCGTTCCAGCTGCGGGTGCCGACGTACACCTTGACCGGCGTCTACGCGTCCCTGCCCCCGGGCGTGCTGTTCTCGCCGCGGGTGGCGCCCGCCGTGTTCGGGCTGGGGCTCCTGGAGGCCGTGCCGGAGCTCCTGATCGTGACCCGGGCCGACCCCCGAGACCGCAACCGCGACGGGATCTCGGGTCGTCCCAACTACGTCTGGGACGCGGTCAAAGGTCAGCGGGCACTGGGCCGGTTCGGCTGGAAGTTGAACGTGCCGAATCTGATCCAGCAGACCGCCGGAGCGTACAATGGCGACATGGGCGTCACCACGGATCTCTTCCCGGCCGAGTCTTGCGAGGGGCAGCACCCCGGTTGCTCGCGTCATGCGCCGGAGCTGGGGACGACGACCGTCGCCGACGTGGCACTCTACACCCGGACGCTCGCGGTCCCCGCCCGGCGGAATCTCGACGATCCGACCGCGCTGAGGGGCGAGCAGGTCTTCTACGCCGTGGGCTGCCCGGGCTGTCACACACCGACGCTTCGCACGAGCGTACTGCCCGGTGTACCCGAGGTCTCACGCCAGGTCATTCACCCCTACACCGATCTCCTGCTCCACGACATGGGGCCCGGTCTGGCCGACGACCGGCCGGACTTCCAGGCCTCCGGCAGCGAATGGCGCACTACTCCGCTCTGGGGCATCGGGCTGGTGGAGACGGTGAACAAGCACAGCAACTTCCTCCACGACGGCAGGGCGCGCACGCTGCTGGAAGCGGTGCTGTGGCACGGAGGAGAGGCGAAGGCGGCCCGGGACCGGGTCACCCGTCTGGGCGCGTCAGACCGCGACGCGCTGATCGCGTTTCTGGAGTCGCTCTAGGTCGGCCGCCGGGGTCGGCGGTCACTCCCACTCGATCGTCGCGGGCGGCTTCGAGCTGACGTCGTACACCACGCGATTGACGCCGTCCACTTCGTTCGCGATGCGGTTGGCGACGCGGCCGAGGACCTCCGGCGGGAAGGGGAACCAATCGGCGGTCATGCCGTCGCGGCTGGTGACGGCGCGGAGCGCGATCACCTGGTCGTAGGTGCGGAAGTCGCCCTGGACCCCGACCGACCGGATCGGGAGCAGCACCGCGAACGCCTGCCAGATGTCGTCGTACAGCCCCGCCGCGCGGATCTCCTCGATGTAGATGTGATCGGCGCGGCGGAGCACTGTGAGGTTTTCGCGGGTCACCTCGCCCAGCACCCGGATGGCGAGGCCCGGCCCCGGGAACGGGTGCCGCCCCACCATCTCTTCCGGGAGGCCCAGCTCCCGACCCACCTGACGGACCTCGTCCTTGAAAAGCTCGCGCAGGGGCTCCAGCAGCTTGAACGGCAGGCGCTCCGGGAGGCCGCCGACGTTGTGGTGGGTCTTGATGGTGGCCGACGGTCCCCCCCTGGGGGAGACGGACTCGATGACGTCGGGGTACAGGGTGCCCTGCACCAGGTAGGCCACGTCCTGGCCGACCGCCTTCGCCTCCGCCTCGAAGACGTCGATGAACGTATGGCCGATCCGGCGCCGCTTCTCCTCCGGGTCGGCAATGCCGGCCAGGCGCTCGAGGAAGCGATCGCTCGCATCCACTACACGGAGATCGATGCCCAGATGACGTCGGAAGGTGGTCTCGACCTGCTCCCGCTCGTGCAGGCGGAGCAGGCCGTGATCCACGAAAATGCAGGTGAGCCGGTCGCCCACCGCACGGTGCACCAGCACCGCGGCGACCGAGCTGTCCACACCGCCCGAGAGCCCGCAGATGACGCGCTGATCGGGACCCACCAGCTCACGGATCCGGGTGACCTCCGTCTTCACGAAGTGCCCCGGCGTCCAGTCGGGCACGCAGCCGCAGATCTCGAACAGGAAGTTGTTGAGGATCTCCCCCCCGCGCGGGGTGTGGGCCACCTCGGGATGGAACTGGACCCCATACAGCGGTTCGGTCGTGTGCTCGATCGCCGCGATCGGCGAGTTGTCACTGCGGGCGGTGACGCGGTATCCGGGCGGCGGGACATCTACGTGATCCCCGTGGCTCATCCAGACGGGCGTCTCCTCGCCCTTGCCGAATCCGAGGAACAGTCGGCCGCCTTCCACCCGGACGTTGGCGCGGCCGTACTCCCGGCGGTCGGCGCGAGTAACGTTGCCGCCGGAGAGGTGCGCCAGCAGCTGCATCCCGTAGCAGAGCCCCAGGACCGGCGTGCCGAGACGGAGCAGCTCCGGGTCGGCCGTGGGCACGTTGTCGTCATAGACGGAGTTGGGCCCGCCGGACAGGATGATGCCCCTGGACTTCCACTCCCTGATCCACTGCACCGAGCGCGTCGGCGGATGGATCTCGCAGTAGACATGCGCCTCGCGCACCCGGCGCGCGATGAGCTGGGTGTACTGTGAGCCGAAGTCGATGATCAGGATGCCGTCGTGGTGCTGGGGCACTCGGGGGGGTCTCCTTGAGTAGTCGTAATGTCATCGAGTAGTGGTAATGTCATCCCGAGCGCAGCGAGGGATCTTCTTCGTGACTCTCGACGCCGGGCGAGAAGATCCCTCGGTCGCTTCGCTCCTTCGGGATGACAGTCATGGCGTCACCCGCTCCGTCCGGTACAGCTCGTCGAGCCGCTCCCGCGGCCGCGACACCCACCAGCGACCCTCGTCCACAATCACCTCCGCGGGCCGAGGCCGGGTGTTGTAGTTCGACGCCATCACGAACCCGTACGCGCCGGCGCCGAGCACGGCGATCCGCTCCCCGCGCTCGAGCCCGGGCAGCTCCCGGTCACGGGCCAGGAAGTCGCCCGTCTCGCAGACCGGGCCGACGACGTCCACCTCGGCGCTCGGCCGGCCGCGGGGCTCCACTTCCGCCATCTCGTGGTACGCCATGTAGTGGCTCGGCCGGACCAGGTCGTTCATCCCGGCGTCCACGATAACGAGGTCCTTGCCTCCGGAGTGCTTGCGGGAGAGCACGGTGGTGAGCAGCACTCCAGCGCTCCCGAGCAGATAGCGGCCCGGCTCCATCACCAAGGACAGCCCGCTGTCCCGCACCAGGGGCACCACCGCGGCGGCCAGCGAAGCCGGACTGAGCGGCCGCTCGTCGCGGTAGCGGATCCCGAGGCCGCCGCCGATATCGAGCGTCGTGAGCGTGTCCACCCCGGCGTCGCGGAGCTGCGCCACCAGGTCCAGGAGGCGGCGGACGCCTTCCGCGTAGGGCGCGGCGTCCAGCAGCTGGCTCCCGATGTGCATCGCGACGGTGTCCAGCGTGAGCAGCTCGTGCTGCCGGATCGCGAGGGCGAGTGTCACAACCTGATCGACCGGCACGCCGAACTTGATCCCGCCCTGGCCGGTGGCGATGTAGGGATGGGTATCCGCAGTCACGTCGGGGTTGACGCGGATGCCGACCCGCATCGGTCGGCGCAGCCGCGCCACGATCCTCCCCAGCGCGACCAGCTCGGCCGTGGACTCCAGGTGCACGTGCCCGACCCCGGCCTCCGCCGCGGCGGTGAGCTCCTGGTCCGTCTTCCCCACCCCGCTGAAGACGATCCGTTCCGGCTCGAAGCCGGCGGCAAGGGCCCGGGCCAGCTCGCCGCCGGACACGATGTCGGCACCGGCGCCGAGATCGCGGAGGATGCGCAGCACGGCGAGGTTGGCGTTCGCCTTCACCGCGTACGCGACCCGGTGGGGGACCGGAGCGAGAGCCTGGTCCAGCGCCCGGAACTGCCGCCGGATGACGCCGGCGTTGTACAGGTAGGCCGGCGTCCCGACGGCGTCCGCGATGGCCGTGAGCGCGGCGCCGCCGAAGTAAAGCGACCCGCCGCGCCGCTCCAGTCCGGCATCGGCGTACAGCGGCGAATCGGCGGGTGCCGCGGGGCTCAGTACGCTCTCGCCCACAGGGCCTCCGTCACGCTGGGCCTTCCGCACCACATGCAGGTCGCGGGCACCTCCGGCGACCGGAACTCTTCGTCCGGCAGCACCCGGATGGTTGCCTTGGTCTGCTCCTTGATCTCCATCTCGCACTCCGTGCGGCCGCAGAAACCCGAGTAGATGAACCCGCCGCCCGCCCCCAGCTGGGCCAGGAACTGCTCCTTGGTGGCGCCGCGGATGCTGTTGGCCTCGCGGCGTGCGCGTGCCGTCTCCAGCAGGTCGCGCTGCATCGCCTCCATCACCGCCGTCAACACGGCGGGCAGGCCCGGCAGCGGCAGGCTCTCCTTCTTGCCGCCGGTGCGCCGAGCGAGCATGGCCGTGCCGGCCGCCACGTCGCGGGGGCCGATCTCCAGTCGCAGAGGGGCGCCTCTGCCCTCCCACTCGTAATACTTGGCGCCGGGCTTCATCCCGTCGCGAGCATCGAGGTGCGTCCGGATCCCGGCCGCCGCGAGCTCCTTCCGGACCCGCTCCGAAGTGTCGAGCACCACACTGCGCTCCTCGTCGCTCCGGTAGATCGGCACGATCACCACCTGGTATTGCGCCAGCCGGGGCGGACAGACCAGTCCCGCGTCGTCGCCGTGGGTCATGATCAGCGCGCCGACCAGACGCGTGGAGACCCCCCAGGACGTGTTCCACACGTGGTCCAGATCGCCCAACGCCGTCTGGAACGTCACTTCGAAGGCGCGGGAGAAGTTCTGGCCCAGGTTGTGGCTGGTGCCGGCCTGGAGCGCCTTGTTGTCCTGCATCATCGCCTCGCAGCTGTAAGTGCGAAGAGCGCCGGCGAAGCGCTCGCTGTCGGTCTTGCGGCCGGTGACGACCGGCATGGCCATCCACTCCTCCATGAACGTCCGGTAGACCCCCAGCATCTGGCGGGTCTCCGCCTCCGCTTCCTCCTCGGTGGCGTGAGCCGTGTGGCCCTCCTGCCAGAGGAACTCGGTGGTCCGGAGGAACAGCCGAGTGCGCATTTCCCAGCGCACCACGTTGGCCCACTGGTTGATCAGCACCGGAAGATCGCGGTAGCTCTGGATCCACTTCGCGTACATCGCGTAGATGATCGTCTCCGAGGTCGGCCGGACGACCAGGGGCTCCTCCAGCTCCTTGCCGCCGGCGTGGGTGACGACCGCCGTCTCGGGGGCAAACCCCTCGACGTGTTCCGCCTCCCGGCTCAGGAAGCTCTGCGGGATGAACAGCGGGAAGTACGCGTTCTGGTGGCCGGTGTCCTTGAACATCTGGTCCAGCGCGCGCTGCATCTGCTCCCAGATGGCGTAGCCGTTCGGGCGGATGACCATGCAGCCCCGCACGGGGCTGTAGTCCGCCAGCTCGGCCCGGGCCACCAGCTCGTTGTACCAGGCGCTGAAGTCGGTCGCCCTGGGAGGCAATGCCTTCGCTTCCGCCATCTCGATCTCGCTTCCTTTCATTTGATCGTGTCACCTCGAAGGAAGTGAAGGGGCCATATCGAGCATGGGCCCCTTCGCCATGCTCAGGGTGACAGGGCGCCTCGGATCACTCCCGCGACGTGGTCGCACACCGACGCCCGTGCCACCGACACCTGCCCCTTCCCCCGCAGGTCCTTCACCATCACTTCTCCCCGTGCCCGGTCGTCGGGGCCGACCACGATCGCCACCCTCGCTCCCCGCGTGTCCGCGAGCTTGAGCTGCTTCCCCACGGCCTGGGGCGCGAGCGCATACTCCGCCCGAAGCCCCGCGTCGCGCAGCTCCCGCGCGAGACCGAGAACCTCGGCGATATCCTCCTGGCTGATCGCCGCGAGGAAGACGTCCACCGTCGGCTCGGCGGCAGGCGCCAGGCCGCGCTCGCGCAGGAGCTCGGTCAGCACCACGTCGCCCATGCCGAAGCCCAGCGCGGGGAGGTCCACCCCGCCGAGGGACTGGAGCAGGTTGTCGTAGCGGCCGCCACCGCAGATGGCGCGCAGCTCGCCCTTGGCATCGAACAGCTCGAACACGGTGCCCGTGTAGTACGCCAGTCCGCGCACAATGCCGAGGTCGAGATCCAGGTAATCACCGAAACCCATAGTGCGCAGCGCCTCGAAGGTTCGGCGCAGCGAGTCACCCTCGCCCAACACGCGTCTCAGGGACGAGTCCACTCCGGCGAGCCGGTCCCAACTCCTCGCCCGCGCCAGCTCGAGCAATAATTCCGCGGTGCCCCGGTCCAGACCGCCGTCGACGAGCCTGCGGAGCGACACCTCCTCGGGGGTGCGGCGCAGCTTGTCGAAGACCTGGTACACCGTCCCTGTCTGTGCCTCGCTCACTCCCAGCGCGCCCAGCAACCCCGAAAGCAACCGCCGGTCCGAGAGGCGCACCCGGAAGTCCTCCGGACCGAGCCCGAACCCGCGCACTGCATCGATCGCCAGCGCGACGATCTCGGCATCGGCCAGATGCCCCGCCTCGCCGATCAGGTCGCAGTTGAGCTGGAAGTGCTCTCGAAGCCGCCCTCGCTGCTGCCGCTCATAGCGGAAGAGCTGGGGTATGGAAAACCAGCGGATCGGCTTCTTGAGACCGTTCGCACGGGCCGCGACCATCCGAGCCAGTGTCGGCGTCATCTCCGGGCGAAGCGAGACCTCGCGCCCGCCCCTGTCGGTGAAGCTGTAGAGCTGCCCCACGATCTCTTCACCACTCTTCGCCGTGTACAGCTCCAGCGGCTCCAGCGGCGGACCATCGTACTCCTCGAACCCGTAGCGGGCCGCGACCCGCCGCCAGGTCCGGAAGATGTAGTGCCGGAGCGCGAGGTCGGCGGGGTAAAAATCGCGAAATCCCGGCAGGGCCTGGGTTTGCATGGGCAGGATAATAGTTGAGGCCATCGGTCCGAGCGAGCGCCTACAGACCCAGCTCGCCCATCACGTCACCCACCGTATGAAACGATCCCGTCACCAGGATCGTTGCGGCACCGCGCTGGACTTCCTGGAGCGCAGCCCGGAAGTCGGGCACCAGCGACCACAGGGCACGGGCCGGCGGCCGCGAGGCGTCGCTGAGCCAGCGGCGGAGCCACGCGGCGTCCCACCCACGGCTCGCTGCGGTCGGCGCCACGGTCAGAATCCCGCGATCGATCACCCGGTCGAGCTGCACCAGCATCTCCGGCCACTCCTTGTCGCCCAGAATGGAGACCAGGCCGTGCAGGGGCCGAGGCGGCGGGAGCGCGTCGAGCGCCGCGCTGAGCGATCGGATCCCGTCGGGATTGTGGGCGACATCGAAAAGCCACTTCCCGCGCCGGTCCAGCCGGCCGGGAATCCAGGCGTCCGCGAAACCGCGTGCGATCGCCTCCGCATTCGGCCGCCAGCGCTGGGGCAGTGCCATCAGGACGCCGTGCGCCACGCCTGCGTTGCGGCGCTGGTGCGCCCCGGCGAGGCCCAGCGGACCGGGCCATTCGTACTCGGGCGGGAGGACCCGCACGTCGGCGCGCGCGCCGGGCTCGGTCCGGGCCACGGTCCGGTGGGCGGCGCGGCGGAGCACGTTCACCAGCTCGGGCGACCGCTCACCCACGACGAACGGCGCATCCGGCTTGGCGATGCCGGCCTTCTCGCCGGCGATCTTCTCCAGGGTATCGCCGAGGTATTTCATGTGATCGCGCTCGATCTTGGTCACCGCGCTCACCAGCGGCTTCACCACGTTGGTGCTGTCGAGCCGCCCGCCCAGCCCTACCTCGACCACGGCGATCTCGGCGCCGCGCGCGGCGAAGTCGGCGAATGCGATCGCGGTGGTTGCCTCGAAGAAGGTCGCCCGGCGCTCCAGGATCAGCGGCTGGAGCCGCTCGGTCCACATGGCCACCGCGGCCTCGGAGATGGGGATCCCGTCCACTTGGATTCGCTCGCGGAACGACATCAGATGGGGTGAGGTGTAGAGTCCGACCCGCCACCCCGACTCCCGCAGCGCCGCCGCCACCAGCGTGCAGACGCTGCCCTTGCCGTTGGTGCCTCCGATGTGGATCGCGGGCACGACCTCGTGGGGATTGCCCAGCGACCGCAGCAGGGCTCGCGTGGTGGCGAGCCCGAACTTGATCGTGGTAGTCCGAGGAAAGAGGAACTCGAGGGCCTGGTCGTAGGTCAGTGCCATGTCTCATCTCGAAAGCGGCCGTGCCCCACAAACACCGGCGCCCCACCAGCGAGACCGCGGATGGGGCGCCGGAGCAGGCGATGACGCGCGCGTCAGCTCAGCTCGGCGTGCTCCACGAGCGGTCGCTGCCCCTGCATGTGCCGAAGGAGACGCGCGGTCGTGTCCCGGAGCGAGCCGCGGGGGACCACGTCGTCGATCTGCCCGTGCTCGACCAGGAACTCCGCCGTCTGAAATCCTTCGGGCAGGTCCTGCCCGATCGTCTGCTTGATCACCCGCTGCCCCGCGAAGCCGATCACCGCGCCCGGCTCCGCCAGGATCACGTCGCCCTGCATCGCGAAGGAGGCGGAGACGCCGCCCGTGGTCGGATCGGTGAGGACCGAGACGTACGGAATGGCGTCGCGATGGAGCTGGGCGATGGCGGCGGAGGTCTTCGCCATCTGCATCAGCGAGAGCACCCCCTCCTGCATCCGCGCGCCACCGGAGGTGGAGACGATGACCAGCGGCACCTTCTTCTCGTGGGAGCGCCGCGCCAGCCGCGCGATCTTCTCGCCGACCACGGAGCCCATCGAGCCGCCCATGAACGCGAAATTCATCACCGCGAGGTTGAACGGCATCCCGTCGATACGGGCGCTCCCGGTGAGGATGGCGTCTCCCGGTCCACCCTTCTTCACCGCGGCGGTGAGCCGCTCGGCGTAATGCTCGAACTTGAGGGAGTCCACCGAGCGGAGGTTGGTGAACAGCTCGCGCCAGCTCCCGGCATCGGTCAGGATCTCGACGTACTCCTCCGCCGAGATCCTCCGGTGGCGGCCGCATTCCGGACAGACGTTCAGGGCCTTCTCGAACTTCTCCCGCAGATCGATGTGCCCGCAGCCGTCGCACTTCTCCCACGCGTCGGGCGGGATCTCCAGCCGCTCGCGCTGAGACGTGCGTGGCTTGCGTTCCTTCTTAAACCATGCCATGACGGCCATAGATGAAGGGGGTCACCCGGTTGGAGGAGAGACAGGGGCCATTAGGGAACGGTAGGAATCTCGGGGGTAAGGCGTCTCGGCGCCAGGGCTGGCTTGGTAAGTTATTGCAGGGCAAGCGGATGGCTGACCGGCTGACCGAGTCTAGCCTGTCATCCCGAGCGGGGCGGGGAACCTTCTCTACGGTCGTCGGAGACCGGGTGAGAAGATCGCTCAGTCGCTGGCACTCCTCGGGATGACACCAGGCTCCGGTCCGCCTACACGTCCGGATACCCCGCCTGCCTGCTGTCGTTCGCCACCCGGAATGCCAATCCCAGACACAGACAGCAGATCACGAAGAACGAGCCCCCATAGGAGAAGAACGGCAGCGGAATGCCGGTGATCGGCATGAGGTTCACCGTCATGCCGATGTTCTCGTACACGTGGGTGAACATGAGGCCCATGATCCCGAAGATCAGGAGGCTGCTGAAGGAATCGGTCGCCCGGCGGGCGATGCGGAGCAGCACCAGGAACAGGGCCAGGAAGAGCGCCAGCGCCACCAGCACCCCGACGAAGCCCAGCTCCTCCCCGACGATGGGGAACACGAAGTCCGTGTGCTGCTCCGGCAGGAAGGCGAGCCGCTTCTGCGGCCCCTGGGTATAGCCGGTGCCGAACCAGCCGCCCGACCCGATGGCCACCCGGGACTGGATGGCGTGGTAGCCCGCCGCCCTCGGGTCCACCTCGGGATTGAGGAAGGTGAGCAGCCGGTTCTGCTGGTAGGGCGCGAGCCGCTTCCAGAGCGGAAGCGCGATCGTGCCCATGGCCACGTTCAGGAACCAGAACACCAGCGCGTCGGAGATGTACGGGCGCCAGGCGAAGAGCAGGCCCGTGAAGAGCACCATCCAGGCGCCCCAGCTCCAGTTATTGAAGGCGAGCAGGAGGCTCAGCCCCGGCGAAGCCACCAGGAACAGGAGCCGCGGCCGAACCCCGGACCAGAAGAGCATGGCGAACGCGATCCCCATGAACACGATCGCACTGCCCAGATCGGGCTGCTTGAGCACCAGGAGAAAGGGGATGCCGACGATGAGGCCCGGGCCCACCAGGTCGCGCAGCGATCGCGGCGGCTCCCGCCGGCTGGAGAGATAGCGCGCCAGCATCAGTACGGTGGCCACCTTGGCCAGCTCGGACGGCTGGCCGATCTGGTGGCCACCGATCGAGAGCCAGCTGCTGCTGCTCTGGGCCGTGCCCGCGCCGGTGCCGACCAGCAGCACCAGCACCAGCAGGCACAGACTCACGCCAT
>Ga0210114_1000105_pt1 | contig 19129 bp, 19 predicted proteins | sample MayberryNW_TuleA_FD_185524 | JGI IMG/M metagenome (GOLD analysis project Ga0210114, IMG submission 185524) | Wetland microbial communities from San Francisco Bay, California, USA, that impact long-term carbon sequestration - MayberryNW_TuleA_D2... | ecosystem: Environmental > Aquatic > Marine >...
CCGAGGTCAACGGCGCTCTTGCCGCGGATCCCGGACCGCAGGCACAGCGCGACCAGCTCGGCGTCGGAAAGCCGCTCCGCGCCCTGCGCCAGCAGCCGCTCGCGCGGCCGTTCCTGCTGCGGCCAATCGGCGATGGCCAATGCGATACCCCCTGAATTCCCCTAGAATGCTCCCTCCCATAACGCGCCAGCCCCACGCACGATGACCTTGAAGGGCAAGAGGCTGTTGCTGGGCATCACCGGCGGCGTCGCCGCGTACAAGGCCGCCCAGCTCGCGCGCATCCTGGCGAAAGACGGCGCCGATGTGCGCGTGGCCATGACCGAGGCCGCGACCCGATTCGTGACCCCCGTCACCCTGCAGGCGCTCACCGGGCAGCCGGTGTGGACCGACCTGTGGGATCCGCGCGTTCCCGACAACATGGGGCACATCGAGCTGTCGCGCGACCGCGACCTGATCGTGGTGGCGCCGGCAAGCGCCGATTTCCTGGGCAAGCTGGCGACGGGGCTCGCCGGCGATCTGCTCTCCAGCTTGTGCCTGGCGCGCCGCTGTGCGCTGCTGGTCGCGCCGGCGATGAACGTGGAAATGTGGGAGAACGCGGCAATGCAGAGAAACCTGCACACGCTGCGTGGCGACGGCGTGCATTTCGCGGGTCCCGCGGCCGGCGACCAGGCCTGCGGCGAAGTCGGCATGGGCCGCATGCTCGAGCCCGAAGAGATCGCCGCCGAGATCGCGGCGTTCTTCCAGCCCAAGCTCCTCGCCGGCCGGCGCGTGGTGGTGACCGCGGGCCCCACGGAAGAGCCGATCGACCCGGTACGCATGATCACCAACGCGAGCTCCGGAAAGATGGGCTATGCCGTGGCGCGCGCAGCGCGCGAGGCGGGCGCGCGCGTGACGCTGGTGAGCGGCCCGACCGCGCTCGCCGCACCCGCGGGCGTGGAGCGCGTCGACGTGAGGACAGCCGAGCAGATGTTCGAAGCGGTGCAGAAGCTTGCGCCGGACAGCGACGTGTTCTTCTCCGTGGCGGCGGTGTCGGATTACCGGGTGAAGGACCGCGCCGCGCAAAAGATCAAGAAAGGCGAACGCGCGGCGCTCAGCCTCGAGCTCGCCGAGAACCCGGACATCCTTGCCTGGGTCGCGGGGCTGAAGAACGCGCCCTTCTGCGTCGGCTTCGCCGCCGAGAGCGAAAAGCTCGCCGAGCACGCGCGCGCCAAGCGCGCGAAGAAGGGCGTGCCGCTGCTGGCCGCGAACCTGGCGCAGCGCGCGCTGGGCGCCGACGACAACGAGATCACGCTGTTCGACGAGCGCGGCGAGCACGCGCTCGGGCGCGGCCCGAAGCTCGAGCTCGCGCGCAGGCTCGTGGCGCACGTCGCCGGCATGCTGGCGGGAGAGAAGCGCGCGCGTGCGAAGGCTTGAAGTCCGGATCCTCGACGCGAGGGTCCGCGCGCATATGCCGAGGTACGCGACCGCCGGCGCCGCCGGCCTCGACCTGCGCGCCTGCCTGGACGCGCCGCTCGAGCTGCGCCCGGGCGACAGCCGGCTCGTGCATACGGGGATGGCCATTCACCTGGGCGATCCGGGACTGGCGGCGGTGGTGCTGCCGCGTTCCGGCCTGGGCGCCAGGCACGGCATCGTCCTCGGCAACCTCGTCGGCCTGATCGACTCCGACTACCAGGGCGAGGTGATGGTGTCGGTGTGGAACCGGGGCGCGAGCGCGTTCACCATCCAGCCGCTGGAGCGCATCGCGCAGCTGGTCGTCGTGCCGGTGGTGCAGGTCGAGCTGGCGGTGGTGGAGGAATTCGCCGCCAGCACGCGCGGCGCCGGCGGTTTCGGCTCCACCGGCCAGCGCTAGATCAGCGGGTCAGGCGACCGGCTCTTTGGCCGGCGGCGGCGGCGCCGGCGCCTCCGCTTCGAACTTGAGCGAGACGTTGCCGGCGTCGTCGACGTCGACCGTGACCTTGCCGCCGTGCGCCAGCTTGCCGAACAGCAGCTCGTCGGCGAGCGCGCGGCGGATGGTGTCCTGGATCAGCCGCGCCATGGGGCGCGCGCCCATCAGCGGGTCGAAACCCTTCTTCGCCAGGTGCTCCTTGAGCTTTTGCGTGAAATTCGGCTCGACCTTCTTCTCCTGCAACTGCTCCTCGAGCTGGATCAGGAACTTGTCCACGACGCGCATGATGACGTCGTGGTCGAGCGCGCGGAAGGAGATTACGGCGTCCAGGCGGTTCCTGAACTCGGGCGTGAACATCTTCTTGATGATCTCCATCTCGTCACCCGCCGCGACCGAGGGGGTGAATCCCATGGTGTTCTTGGTCAGCGACTCGGCGCCCGCGTTGGTGGTCATCACGATCACCACGTTGCGAAAGTCGGCCTTGCGGCCGTTGTTGTCGGTGAGCGTGCCGTGGTCCATCACCTGCAGCAGGATATTGAAGATGTCCGGGTGCGCCTTCTCGATCTCGTCGAGTAGCAGCACCGCGTAAGGCTTCTTCGTGATCGCTTCGGTGAGCAGGCCGCCCTGCTCGAAGCCGACGTATCCCGGTGGCGCGCCGATGAGGCGGCTGACCGCATGGCGCTCCATATACTCGGACATGTCGAAGCGAAGCAGCTCGATGCCCATGCAATAGGCGAGCTGGCGCGCCACTTCGGTCTTGCCGACGCCCGTCGGCCCCGAGAACAGGAAGCTGCCGATCGGTTTCTGCGGGTTGCCCAGCCCGGAACGCGCCATCTTGATGGCCGCGGCCAGCGCGTCGATGGCCTGGTCCTGGCCGAACACCACGGCCTTCAGGTCGCGGTCGAGCTTGGCGAGCGCGCCGCGGTCGTCGCTCGAGACACTGCGCGGCGGGATGCGGGCGATCTTGGCGACGATCTCCTCGATTTCGCCCTTGCCGATGATTTTCTTCTGCCGGCTCTTGGGCGCGATGCGCTGCGCCGCCCCGGCCTCGTCGATGACGTCGATGGCCTTGTCGGGCAGGTGGCGGTCGTTGATGAAGCGCGCCGACAGCTCGGCAGCGGAGGTGAGCGCGGTGGCCGTGTACTTCACGCTGTGGTGCGCCTCGAAGCGCGTCTTCAGTCCCTTGAGGATTTCCACCGTCTCGTCGATCGACGGCTCCACCACGTCGATCTTCTGGAAGCGACGCGACAGCGCGTGGTCCTTCTCGAACACGCCGCGATACTCGATGTAGGTGGTGGCGCCGATGCACTTCAGCTGGCCGTTGGAGAGCACGGGCTTGAGCAGGTTGGAGGCGTCGAGCGTGCCGCCGGAGGCGGCGCCGGCGCCGATGACCGTATGGATCTCGTCGATGAACAGGATCGCATTGGGATTGTCCACCAGCTGCTTCAGCACCGCCTTCAGGCGCTGCTCGAAGTCGCCGCGGTACTTGGTGCCGGCGAGCAGCGCGCCCATGTCGAGCGCGTAGACCGTGCTTCTCGCCAGCAGCTCGGGGACGTTCGACTCGATGATGCGGCGCGCCAGCCCTTCCGCGATCGCCGTCTTGCCGACGCCGGCCTCGCCCACCAGCAGGGGATTGTTCTTGCGGCGGCGGCACAGCGTCTGGATGACGCGCTCGAGCTCGCGCTCGCGGCCGATCAGCGGATCGATCTTGCCGGCGAGCGCCAGCGCGTTCAGGTTCTGCGTGTAGTTGTCGAGCGGGCTGTTGGAGGGCTCGGCCTGCGTCTCCTCGCCAGCCTCCTGCTCGGCCTTGCCCGAGTGCGGCTGCGGCGTCTTGGTGATGCCGTGCGAGATGTAGTTGACGACGTCGAGCCGCGTCACGCCCTGCTGCTGCAGGAAGTACACGGCGTGCGAATCCTTCTCGCCGAAGATCGCCACCAGCACGTTGGCGCCGGTGACCTCCTTCTTGCCCGAGGACTGCACGTGCAGGATGGCACGCTGGATCACGCGCTGGAAGCCGAGCGTGGGCTGCGTGTCCACCTCCCGGTCGGCTGCGATGCGCGGCGTCTGCTCGGCGACGTGCTGGGTGAGGCTCTTGCGCAGCTCGTCCAGATTGGCGCCGCAGGCGCGCAGCACCTCGGCCGCGGTCGGATTGTCCAGCAGCGCCAGCAGCAGGTGCTCGACGGTGATGAACTCGTGCCGCTTCTGGCGCGCTTCCACGAACGCCATGTGCAGGCTGACTTCGAGCTCCTGGGCGATCATGCTACGTTTCCTCCATCACGCATTGCAGCGGGTGCTGGTGCCGGCGCGCATACGCCGCCACCTGCTGCACCTTGGTGCTGGCGATGTCGTGCGGATAGACGCCGCACACGCCGATGCCCTCGCGATGAACCTTCAGCATAACCTGCGTCGCGCGCTCGCGCGTCATGGCGAAGAACTTCTGCAGCACCAGCACCACGAACTCCATCGGCGTGTAGTCGTCATTGAGCAGCATGACCTTGAACATCGGCGGCGGCTGCAGCTTGCTCCGCTGCGCCTCGAGCAGAGTGTCGTCCTTGAACTGCGCCATGCCTTTTAAGTGTCGCTGCCAAGCTCAATCCGATCGGACATGCCCTTTACGTTTCCGTTCCCGCACTCCATGCAATGGCGAATCACCCGGGCCGTCCTGCGCCCGCTCATCACTATCCTAATCAATGTGTTCGGCGCGCGCAACGCGGCGCCAGGGGGGTCTTGACTGCACCTTGGAAGGCGGGTAGAAGCCGCCTTGTGTTTGGATTCAGGCTGTCTGTAACGCCACGGGCAAAAAGGGCGGCGGCGTCGTGAGTTTCAAGCATGGCCCGGGTGCATCGCCCGGCGTTCTCCAACCAACACACAAGGGAAGCGGCAATGGCGACAGGCACCGTGAAGTGGTTCAACGACGCGAAGGGGTATGGCTTCATCACGCCGGACGACGGCAGCGAAGACTTGTTCGCGCATTTCTCCGCCATCCAGATGGCGGGCTTCAAGACCCTCAAGGAGGGCATGAAGGTGAGCTTCGACGTGGTGCAGGGCCCCAAGGGCAAGCAGGCGTCCAACATTAACAAAGTCTGACCGTCACCGCCGCAGGCGAAAAAAAGGGCCGCGCAAGCGGCCCTTTTTCTTTGCTGCCGCCGTCCGCGGCTTACATCCTTTCGATCATCGCCTGGCCGAAGCCCGAGCACGAGACCTGCTTGGCGCCCTGCATGAGGCGCGCGAAATCGTAGGTCACGACCTTGTCGGCGATGGCCTTTTCCATCGAGCGCACGATGACGTCGGCGGCCTCGACCCAGCCCATGTGCCGCAGCATCATTTCCGCCGACAGGATCTCCGAGCCCGGGTTGACGTAGTCCTTGCCGGCGTACTTGGGCGCCGTGCCGTGGGTGGCCTCGAACATGGCGATCGAGTCGCTCATGTTGGCGCCGGGCGCGATGCCGATGCCGCCGATCTGCGCCGCCAGCGCATCCGAAATCAGGTCGCCGGTGAGGTTCAAGGTGGCGATCACGTCGTACTCCGCGGGCCGCAGCAGGATCTGCTGCAGGAACGCGTCGGTGATCACGTCCTTGACGACGATGTCGCGGCCGGTCTTGGGGTTCTTGTAGCTGCACCAGGGCCCGCCGTCCAGAAGCTTGGCGCCGAACTCCCTTTGCGCCAGCGCGTAGCCCCAGTCGCGGAAGCCGCCCTCGGTGAACTTCTGGATGTTGCCCTTGTGCACCAGGGTCACCGACTTGCGGTCGTTGTCGATCGCGTACTGGAAAGCCTTGCGGATCAGCCGCTCCGAGCCCTGGATGGAAACCGGCTTGATGCCGATCGCCGAGGTCTCGGGGAAGCGGATCTTCTTCACCTTCATCTCGTCGATCAGGAACTTGACCACCTTCTGCGCCTCGGGCGTCTTCGCCGCCCACTCGATGCCGGCGTAGATGTCCTCCGCGTTCTCGCGGAAGATCACCATGTCGGTCTTCTCCGGCTCCTTGAGCGGCGAGGGCACGCCCTTGAAGTAGTGGATCGGGCGCAGGCAGACGTACAGATCCAGCTCCTGGCGCAGCGCCACGTTGATGGAGCGGATGCCGCCGCCCACCGGCGTGGTGAGCGGGCCCTTGATCGAGACCACGTACTCCCTGGAAGCCTCGAGCGTCTCGTCGGGCAGCCACACGTTCTCGCCGTAGACCTTGCAGGACTTCTCGCCGGCGTACATTTCCATCCACACGACTCTGCGCTTCGCGCCGTAGGCCTTCTTCACCGCGGCGTCGACCACCTTGACCATGACCGGGGTGATGTCGATGCCCGTGCCGTCGCCCTCGATGTACGGGATGACGGGGTTGTCGGGCACCGCCAGGGAGAAGTCCTTGTTGACGCGGATCTTCTCGCCCTGGGCGGGCACCTTGATGTGCTTGTACGGCATGGAAGGCTCCTGCAGGGACAGAGGGGAAACGCCGATTATAGTGGATAAGGCCGCGAAATCATTGCGTTAGGTCAAGCCGGGGGGGCCTGTCAACCGAAACGCCGGGCGGGCGTTATTGGTTCCGGGAGCAAGGCGGTTGGACCGCCGCGCCAACCCGCTTTGCCGCAGTTCAACTATCAGGAGACTTCGATGAGCAAGCTGCTGTCCGCCGTGTTCGCCGCCATGTTCCTGGCCGTCACCGCGTCCGCCTTCGTGGCGACGAGCGCCGTGGCCCAGGAGAAGAAGGAAGAGCAGAAGATGGAGAAGAAGACCGCCAAGAAGAAGGTCACCAAGGCGAAGAAGGCGAAGAAGGAAGTGAAGCAGGAAGAGAAGAAGTAAGCCGGCTCTTCCGGAAAGAGGGCGGGGACGTTACCCTGCCCTTTTTTTTCGCCCATGCGACGCCTGATCTGCGCCTTCCTGCTCGCCGCCGGCCCGGCCACGGCGCAGCAGCCGCCGCTGCCCGCGGTAACGCTCGGCGCCGGCATGCACCTGATACATGCCGAAGTCGCCGACCGCGACGCCTCGCGCGCCTACGGCCTGATGGAAAGAACCTCGCTGCCGCCGAACGGCGGCATGCTGTTCGTGTTCCAGGAACGCGATCTACACTGCATGTGGATGAAGAACACGCTGCTGCCGCTCTCCGTGGCCTTCGTCGACGAGGGCGGCGCCATCATCAACATCGAGGACATGCAGCCGCTGACCGAGGATGCGCATTGCGCGGCGCGGCCCGCCCGCTTCGCGCTGGAAATGGCGCAGGGCTGGTTCGCGGCGCGCGGCATCCGCGCAGGCTCGCGCCTGCGCGGGCTCGAGAAGCTGACGCCGCGCTAGGCAAGGGGTAACGGGGGAACCTGAGGTTCCCCTGTTCCGAGCTACAGCCCGCCGTTCTGCTGCGCCACCATGCAGTAGAGCAGGGGGATGGACAGTAGCGTGTTGAGGCGGGAGGTCAGCCCGGCCTTGCGCGCCGCGGCCGCCTTCTCCTCGGCGCCGACCTGCACCATGCCGAGCGCCTTCTTCTGGTTCGGCCAGATGATGAACCACACGTTGTACGCCATCACCAGCCCGAGCCACATGCCGATGCCGATGGCGGTGAACGGCCGCTGCAGCGACAGCGCCTGCACGAGGTAGGCGTTCATGCCGGCGAGGATCAGCCCGGTGACGATCGTGGCGAGCGCCGCCCAGCGGAACCAGAACAGGGCCGCGGGCGCGATCACCTTGCTGATCGCGGGCTTTTGCTCGTCCGGGATCTTCGGCATCGACGGCGTCTGCACGAAGTTGAAGTACCAGAGCAGGCCGATCCACATGACGCCGGAAAGGACGTGCAGCCAGCGCATGAAGAACGCCCACCACGCATGGCTTCCCAGGTTGACCCAGGCGCCGGTCGCCTGCCCCACGATGAGAATGATGACCACCAGCAGGACGATGCCGGCGATGACGGTACGGCTGAGGGACTGCAGAATCGCGCCCATGGAAATCTCCTTTGCGTGCTTATGGTTAAGGGCGAAAAAAGTCTAGCATAGCTAGTGCCCGAGGATCTGGCTGAGGAACAGCCGCGCGCGGTCGGTGCGCGGCGCCTCGAAGAAGGCCTTGGGCGCCGCCGCCTCGACGATTTCGCCCTGGTCCATGAACACGACGCGGTCGGCGACGGTGCGCGCGAAGCCCATTTCGTGCGTGACCACCACCATGGTCATGCCCTCGGCCGCCAGCTCGACCATGACGTCGAGCACCTCCTTGATCATCTCCGGGTCGAGCGCCGAGGTGGGCTCGTCGAACAGCATGATCTTCGGCCGCATGGCGAGCGCGCGCGCGATGGCGACGCGCTGCTGCTGGCCGCCCGAGAGTTGCGCGGGGTACTTGTGCGCCTGCTCGGCGATGCGCACGCGCTCCAGCAGCTGCAGCGCGAGCGCCTCGGCGTCCTTCTTCGGCATGCGCCGCACCCAGATCGGCGCCAGCGTCAGGTTCTCCAGCGCCGTCAGGTGCGGAAACAGGTTGAAGCTCTGGAACACCATGCCGACCTCGCCGCGCACCGCCTCGATCGCCTTGGCGTCGTTCTTCAGCTCGATGCCGTCCACGGTCACCGTGCCGGACTGGTAGGGCTCGAGCCCGTTCAGCAGGCGCACCAGCGTCGACTTGCCCGAGCCCGAGGGGCCGCAGAGGACGATCTTCTCGCCCTGCGCGACCGCGAGGTCGATGTTCTTGAGCACCTGGAAGTGGCCGAACCACTTGCCCACGCCGCGCATCTCGATCATCGGTGCAGTGGCCATCTCAATTCTCCCGCAGCGTGTGCGTTCTGGCGCGCGCCAGGTCGCGCTCCAGGTTCTGGCTGTAGCGCGACATCGCGAAGCAGAAGGCGAAATAGACGAGCGATGCAAAGAGGTAGGCTTCCACGCCGAAGCCGCGCCAGCCGGGGTCCTCGAGCGTCACCTTGATGGAGGTCAGCAGGTCAAACAGGCCGATGATCACCACCAGCGAAGTATCCTTGAAAAAAGCGATGAAGGTGTTGACCAGCGGCGGGATGGCGATGCGCAGCGCCTGCGGCAGGATGACGAGCAGGGTCTTGCGCCAGTAGCCCAGGCCGAGCGCGTCGGCGGCCTCGCCCTGGCCGTGGGGCAGCGCCTGCAGCCCGCCGCGCACCACCTCGGCGAGGTAGGCCGAGGCGAACACGATCATGGCGATCAGCGCGCGCAGCAGCTTGTCGATGCTCACGCCGGCCGGCAGGAACAGCGGCAGCATCACCGAGGCCATGAAGAGCAGGCTGATGAGCGGCACGCCGCGCACCAGCTCGATCCACAGGACGCTGAGCGCGCGCACCGCGGGCAGCTGCGAGCGCCGCCCGAGCGCGAGCAGGATGGACAGCGGAAAGGCGAAGGCGATGCCGAAGGTGGCGAGCAGCAGCGTGAGCATCAGACCGCCCCAGCGCTCGTTCTCGACGTAGGGCAGGCCGAACGCGCCGCCCCACATCAGCACGCCGATGAGCGTCAGGCCGCCCGCCCAGGCGAGCGCGAGCGCCGGCCGCCAGAAGCGGCGCAGCGCGCTCGACGCGTACAGCGCGAGCAGCACGAGGATGCCGATCGCGGGCCGCCAGTGCTGCTCGTAGGGGTAGGTGCCGAACAGGATGAAGCGGTGGCGCTCGGTGATCAGCGCCCAGCACGCGCCCGCGCCCTGGGCGCGGCAGGGACGCGAATCGGGCGCGGACCACACCGCGTCGAGGAACGCCCAGTCGACGAGCGGCGGCACCAGCCGCCACAGCAGCCACAGGATGACGAGCGTGGCCATCGCGTTCGGCCAGCTGGAGAACAGGTTTTCGCGCAGCCACCTCATCGGCGCGCGCCCCGCAGCGCGATGCGCCGGTTGTACCAGTTCATCAGCGCCGAGATCGACAGGCTGATCGTCAGGTACACGGCCATGATGATGGCGATGCCTTCGATCGCCTGCCCGGTCTGGTTCATCGTCGTGTTGGCGATCGACACCAGGTCCGGGTAGCCGATGGCCACCGCGAGGGAGCTGTTCTTGGTGAGGTTCAGGAACTGGCTGGTGAGCGGCGGCACGATGACGCGCAGCGCCTGCGGCAGGATCACGAGGCGCATGGTGCGCCGCGGCGGCAGCCCGAGCGCGTACGCGGCCTCCGACTGGCCGCGGTCGACCGCCAGCACGCCGGCGCGCACGGTCTCGGCGATGAACGCCGCGGTATACAGCGTCAGCCCGCCGAGCAGCGCCGCGAATTCGGGCGTCAGCGCGCCGCCCCCCGCGAAATTGAAACCGCGCAGCTCGGGCCGCGCCAGCGCGAGCGGCGCGCCCGCCGCGAGGAACACGACGAGCGGCACGCCGAGCGCGAGCGCGGTGCCGGCGGCAAGCGCCGGGAACGGCTGTCCGGTGAGCGCCTGCCGGCGGCGCGCCCAGCGCACGAGCAGCACCGCCAGCACCAGCCCGAGCACGAGCGCCGCCGCCATCCAGCCGTGGACCGGATCGGGCTCCAGGACCGGGAAGGCGATGCCACGGTTGCTGAGGAATACCCCCGGCAGCGGATGCAGCGCCTGGCGCGGGCCCGGCAGGTTCTCGGTGATGATGACGTAGAGAAAGAACAGCTGCACCAGCAGCGGCACGTTGCGCAGCAGCTCGACGTAGCCGGTGGCGAGCCTCGCCAGCAGCCAATTGCGCGACAGCCGCGCCAGCCCGATCAGCGTGCCGAGCACCGTGGCGAGCACGATGCCGATCAGCGCGACGCGGAAGGTGTTGATCAGCCCGACGGCGATCGCGCGCGCATAGGTGTCGGCGGCGCTGTAGGCGAGGAACGGCGTCTCGCCGATCTCGAAGCCGGCTTCGCGCTGCAGGAAGCCGAAGCCGCTCGCGATCCTGCGCGCTTCGAGATTCTGGGCGGTGATCGTCGCCAGCAGCCAGACGACGGCCACCACCGCCGCCACCAGGAGGGCCTGGAGGGCGGCGGCGCGCCAGCGCACGGGGCGCTCTATCGCAGCGGCGGCGCGTACATCAGGCCGCCATGGGTCCAGAGGTTGTTCAGGCCGCGGTCGAAGCCGAGCGGCTTCAGGTTGGCGTCGAACGACTCGCCGTAGTTGCCGACCTGCTTGATGATGTTATAGGCCCAGCGGTCGTCGAGCGAAAGCATCTTGCCGAGGCCGCCGCTCGCGCCGACGAAGCGCTGGATCGCGGGGTTGGTGCTGTTCAGGTTCTGGTCGATATTCTTCGAGGTGAGGCCCAGCTCCTCGGCCTCGAGCATCGCGAACAGCGACCACTTGACGATGTCGAACCAGCGGTCGTCGCCGTGGCGCACCACGGGCCCGAGCGGCTCCTTCGAGATCACCTCCGGCAGGATGACGTGGTCCGCGGGGTTCGGTGCGCGCGAGCCGCGCGTCGACACCAGGCCGGAGACGTCGGTGGTGTACACATCGCAGCGGCCCGAGAAGTAGGCGTTGGTGACCTCCTCGAGCTTCTCGATGACGACCGGCTTGAAGGTCATCTTGTTGGCGCGGAAATAGTCGGCGAGGTTGAGCTCGGTCGTGGTGCCGGGCTGCACGCAGATGGTGGCGCCGTTCAGCTGCTTGGCGCTCGTCACGCCGAGCTTCTTCGGCACCATGAACCCCTGTCCGTCGTAGTAGTTGGTGCCGACGAAGTTGAGCCCGAGGCTGGTGTCGCGCGACAGCGTCCAGGTGGTGTTGCGCGACAGCATGTCGATCTCGCCCGACTGCAGCGCGGTGAAGCGCTGCTGCGCGGTGAGCGGCGTGAAGCGCACCTTGGAAGCGTCGCCGAACACGGCCGCGGCCACGGCGCGGCAGGCATCGACGTCCAGGCCCTTCCAGACGCCGCGCGCGTCGGGCTGCGAGAAACCGGCGAGCCCGGTGTTGACGCCGCACTGCAGGTAGCCCTTCGACTTGACCGCATCGAGCGTGGACTGGGCGTGTGCCGCGCCGCTGGCAAGAGCGGCGGCGCAAGCGACGATGGCGAGCCTGGCTTTCATGGGTACCCCCTCCGGAATGGTGGCGGACAGTCTATGCCGCCCGCCCCGGGAAAAGCAACCGGCGCCCTCAGGCGTCCTCGCGCAGCGGCCGCGCCGGGCACTCCTCGAAGATGCGCGCGCGGCAGCGCGCGCACACGCCGGGGTCGAGCGCCTCGAAGATGCGTGCGATGGCCTCGCGCTTGTCGCGGAACACCGCGTCCTCCCCGATCTCGCCGAGGAAGCCGCCGTGGCGCAGGACGCGCTCCGCCGGCTGGCGCAGTCCCTGCAGCCACAGCCGCCCGCCGATCCAGCGGCGCGCACGCGCTTCGCGCGCCAGCGCCTCGGCGCCCGCCACGTCGAGGAAGTTGATGTTGCGCGCCACCACCAGCAGGTGCTTCTGCTCGCGCGCGACCTCGCGCAGCGTGTCGAGGTGCGTGGCGACGTGCTCCACGGCGCCGAAGTAGATCGAGCCCTCGACCGCCATGATCTTGAGCTGCGGGCACTCGGTGATGCCCTGCGCCACCGGGCCGAAGCGGCGCACGCTGTGGCGCGGGTCGGGGGCCACGGCGCGCATCTGCGGGCGCGAGGTCCGGTTCAGGTAGACGATGAGCGAGGCGATGACGCCGGCGAGAATGGCGTAGGGCAGGGGCATCACCAGCGTCGCCGCGAAGCTCGTGCCGAGCACCGCGGCTTCCTGCCGGCTCGCGCGCAGGTAGCGGCGGATCTGCGCGAAATCGATCAGGCCCCAGCCGGCGAGGATCAGCAGCGCGGCGATCGCCGGCAGCGGCAGGTGCGTCGCGAGCGGCGCCAGGGCGACGAGCAGCAGCACCAGCGCCACTGCCGAGAACACCGCCGACAGCGGCGTGCGCGCCCCTGCGTCGTAGTTGATGCCGCAGCGGTTGACCGAGGCGCTGGTCGGGTAGCCGGAGAAGAAGGCCGCACCGATGTTCGCCAGTCCCTGGCCGATCAGCTCCTGGTTGGCGTCGATGCGCTGGCCGGAGCGCAGCGCGATGGCGCGCACGATGGCGAGCGCCTGCGTCACGGCGAGGATGGTGACGCCGAGCGCCGGCCCCGACAGGTTGAGCAGGGTCGCCGCGGACAGGTCGGGCCACGACAGCGGCGGCAGAGCGCCGGGCAGCGCGCCGATGCTGCGGATGCCGGTGGCCTCGGCGCCGAGCAGCGCGTTGACGGCGACCGCGAACGCGGTCCCGGCGATCGTCGCGACCACGATGGGCGGCACGCGGCGCGTGAGGCGAGCGCCGAGAGCGCCGGCGGCGAGCGTCACCACGCCCACCGCGAGCGCCCAGGGGCGCGCCTCGTGCAGGTGCGACAGGGACGCGCGCGCCATGGCGAGGAAGGCGCTGTGCGGCTCCGTGTGCGCGCCGACCAGCGGGGCGAGCTGGCTGACGATGATCAGCAGGCCCAGGCCGGCGGTGAAGCCGATGATCACGCCGTCGGCGACGAAGCGCACCAGCGTGCCGAGCCGGAACACGCCCATGGCGAGAATCAGGATGCCGCACATCAGCGCCAGCGTCAGCGCCATGGCAACGTACTCCGGCGCGCCGATCGCGGCGAGCGGCGCGAGCGAGGCGAGCACCATCAGCGAGACCGCGTTGGTCGGACCCGACACCGCATGCAGCGAAGAGCCGAACAGCGCCGCGATCACGGTGGGCACCATGGCGCAGTACAGGCCCTGGGCGGGCGGCAGGCCCGCGAGCGTGGCGAAGGCGACGCCCTGCGGCAGCACGACGATGGCGCCGATCAGCGCGGCGGTGGCGTCGGCGCGCAGCGTGGCGCGGGTGACGCGCGGCCACCAGGCGAGGAACGGGAGAACGCGCGGCAAAGCGGACGGAAGCGGCAACGTGGGCTGTTTTCTTCTCGTGCAGGCACAATCTTAGCTAACATAAGCGGGCATGCCCCGGCTGGCCGCCAATATTTCGCTGATGTTCCCAGAAGCACCGTTTCTCGAGCGCTTCGCGGCCGCGGCGCGCGCCGGGTTCCGGTACGTGGAGTACCAGTTCCCCTACGCCTTCGGCGCCGCGGCCGAGATCGCCGCTCGCGCGCGCGAGGCGGGCGTGGAGGTGGTGCTGCACAATCTTCCGGGCGGCGATGCGGGCAAGGGCGACCGCGGCATCGCCTGCCAGCCGTCACGCGTGGCCGAATTCCGCGACGGCGTGGCGCGCGCCATCGAGTACGCGAAGGCCGCGGGCTGCCCGCGCCTGAACGCGCTCGCCGGCATCGCGCCCGCGGGCGTGGCGCCCGAGCTGCTGTTCGAGACGCTGGTGGAAAATCTGCGCTACGCGGCGGCGCAGCTCAAGGCCGCGGGCCTCGTGCTGCTCACCGAGCCGGCCAACCCGCGCACCATTCCGGATTTCTTCCTCAACACGTCGCGCCAGGCGATCGAGGTGCTGGACGCCGTCGGCGCCGACAACGCGCTGCTGCAATACGACATCTTCCACATGCAGATCGTCGAGGGCGACCTCGCCAGGACGATCGAGCGGCTGCTGCCGAGGATCGGCCATGTGCAGCTCGCCGACGTGCCCGACCGGCACGAGCCGGGCACGGGCGAGATCAATTTCGACTTCCTGCTGCCGCATATCGATCGCCTGGGGTACCGCGGGTGGGTCGGCTGCGAGTACGTGCCGAAGGGCGACACGGTTGCCGGGCTGGCATGGGCGAAGCGCTACCTGTAGCGGGCCGCGAGCGCCAGCGCGCGGTGGCGCAGGCGCTGCGCGCGTTCCTGCCGGAGCGCGCCGTGCTGTGGCAGCACGAGGACACGCGACCCTACGAGTGCGACGGGCTCACCGCGTACCGCCAGGTGCCGATGGTGGTGGCGCTGCCGGAGACCGAGGCGCAAGTGCAGGAAATCCTGCGCGCCTGCCATGCGCTGCAGGTGCCCGTGGTGCCGCGCGGCGCGGGCACGGGCCTCTCGGGCGGCGCGCTGCCGCCGGGCGACGGCGTGCTGCTGTCGCTCGCCAAGTTCATGCGCATCCTGCGCGTCGATCCCGCGGCGCGCATCGCAATCGTGCAGCCGGGCGTGCGCAACCTCGCCATCTCGGACGCCGCCGCGCCGTTCGGCCTGTACTACGCGCCCGACCCGTCGAGCCAGATCGCCTGCACCATCGGCGGCAACGTGGCGGAGAACTCGGGCGGCGTGCACTGCCTGAAGTACGGCCTCACGGTGCACAACGTGCTGCGCGTGCGCGGCTACGCCGCCGACGGCGAGCCGCTCGATTTCGGCGCCGAGGCGCTCGATGCGCCGGGCCTCGACCTGCTCGCGCTCGTCGTCGGCTCGGAGGGCATGCTCGCCGTGGTCACCGAGATCACGGTGAAGCTGCTGCCCAGGCCGCCCGCGGCGCGCGTGGTCATGGCTTCGTTCGGCGACGTGCAGAAGGCGGGCGACGCGGTCGCCGCCGTGATCGCGGCGGGCCTCATTCCGGCGGGCCTGGAAATGATGGACCGGCCCGCGACCCGCGCCGTCGAGGAGTTCGTCGGCGCGGGCTACGACCTCGAAGCCGCGGCGATCCTGCTCGCCGAGGCCGACGGGCTGCCCGAGGAAGTCGAGGACGAGATCGCGCAGCTGTGCGAGGTGCTGACGCGCGCCGGCGCCACGCGGCTCACGGTGTCGCGCGACGAGGCCGAGCGGCTGCGCTTCTGGTCGGGCCGCAAGGCGGCGTTCCCGGCGATGGGTCGCATCTCGCCCGATTACTACTGCATGGACGGCACCATTCCGAGGAAGCGCCTGGGCGAGGTCCTCGGCTTCATCGGCGACATGGAGAAGAAATACGGGCTGCGCTGCCCGAACGTGTTCCACGCCGGCGACGGCAACCTGCACCCGCTGATCCTGTTCGACGCCAACGACGCCGCCGAGCTGAAGCGCACCGAGGCGTTCGCGGCGGAGGTGCTGGAAAAATGCGTCGCCGTGGGCGGCACCATCACCGGCGAGCACGGCGTGGGCGTGGAGAAGATCGACCAGATGTGCGCGCAGTTCCGCGACGCGGAGCTGGCGCTGTTCCACGCAGTGAAGCGCGCGTACGACCCGGCGGGCCTGCTCAATCCCGGCAAGGCGGTGCCGACGCTCGCGCGCTGCGCGGAGTTCGGGCACCGGCACGTGCATGCCGCAGCCGCCGCGGCGCATCCGGGCCTGCCGCGCTTCTGATGCCCGAGCGCCTGCGCGAGCGCATCCGCGAGGCGGCCGGCCGCGCCGCGCCGCTGCGGCTGCGCGGCGGCGGCAGCAAGGACTTCTACGGCGGCGCGCCGCGCGGCGAAATCCTCGATACGCGCGAGCACGCCGGCATCGTTTCCTACGAGCCCACCGAGCTGGTGGTGACGGCGCGCTGCGGCACGCCGCTCGCCGAGCTCGAAGACGCGCTCGCCGCGCACGGGCAGATGCTTGCCTTCGAGCCGCCCCACTTCGGCGGCGCCGCGACCGTCGGCGGGTGCGTCGCGGCGGGGCTTTCCGGGCCGCGGCGCGCGGCCGCCGGCGCGCTGCGCGATTTCGTGCTCGGCGCGCGCCTCATCGACGGCAGCGGGCGCGAGCTCGCCTTCGGCGGACAGGTGATGAAGAACGTCGCCGGCTACGACGTCTCGCGCCTGCTCGCGGGCTCGCTCGGCGTGCTCGGCCTGATCGTGGAGGTGTCGCTGAAGGTGCTGCCGCGGCCCGCGGCCGAGCGCACGCTGCGGCTCGAGATGCCGCAGGACAAGGCGCTCGAGGCGCTCAGCCGGTGGGCGGGCGCCGGGCAGCCCGTCTCGGCAAGCGCCTGGCGCGACGGCGAGCTCAGCGTGCGGCTCTCGGGCGCCGGGCGCGCGGTGCAGGCCGGCGCCGGCAAGCTCGGCGGCGAAGCGCTCGAGGACGCGGCGGCCGAGCGCTTCTGGTCGGGCATCCGCGACCACACCGATCCCTATTTCGCGGGCGGCGCGCCGCTGTGGCGCCTTTCGGTGCCCGCGACCGCGGCGCCGCTCGATCTGGCGGGCGCGCCGCTCGTCGAGTGGGGCGGCGCGTTGCGCTGGCTGCGCTCGGGCGCCGAGGCCGCGACCGTGCGCGCGGCCGCGGCGCGCGCCGGCGGCCACGCGACGCTGTTCCGGGGCGGCGACAAGTCGGCCGGGGTATTCGCGCCGCTCGCGCCCGCCATCGCCCGGCTGCACCGCGAGCTGAAGGCCGCGTTCGACCCGGCGGGCGTGTTCAATCCCGGCCGCCTGTATCCGGACTTCTAGCGCCGCGCTACGCCTTGGACAGTTTCTTTTCCTGCTCCTTCATGTTGGCGCGCACGAAGTCGGCGTATTGCGACTGCGGGTACTTGGCGAGCAGCGTCGCGTACAGCTTGAGCGCGTGCTGCGCCTGGCCGGCGTCGCCCGCGCGCACGGCCACCTCGACGAGGCGCTTCTGGGCGCCCGCCGCGTCGCCGCCGAGCGCCGCGCCGGCGTGCAGCGCCCACGCCGCCTCCAGGTACGTGCCCTGCGAGAGCAGCGCGCGCCCCAGTCCTTCCCAGATCGCCGGCTCGAGCGTGAGCCGGGTGCGCTCGGCCACGACGGCGAGAAACGCCTTCGCGGCGTCCGCGCCGCGTCCGCCGGCGAGCGCGCTGCGGATCGCTTCGCCGGCGGCCGTGATCGGGTCGCCGGGTGCGGTTGGCGCGGCGGCCGGGGCGGCGGCGGCCGGCGGGGCCGGCGGCGCCGGCGGCTTTGCCGCCTGCGGCTTGGCGCGCAGCATCTCGGCGACGAACTGCGCTTCGCGCTCGCGCTCGAAGGCCTTGCGCGCCTCGAACTTGCGCAAGACGATGACCACCCACGCCACGATTCCGATCAGCGCGCCGAGGGCGACCAGGATGACCAACGTCTGCATACAACGAGTATAGCGGCGCGCCGATGCAGACCGCACTCGCCGCTTTCATCCGCGACACGCCCGAGGGCCGGGAGGCCGACGCCATCCTGCGCAAGTGCGTGCACTGCGGGTTTTGCACCGCCACCTGCCCGACCTACCAGCTGCTCGGCGACGAGCTCGACGGGCCGCGCGGCCGCATCTATCTGGTGAAGCAGGTGCTGGAGGGTGCGGCGCCGACGGCGCGCACGCAGCTGCACCTGGACCGCTGCCTCACCTGCCGCGCCTGCGAGACCACGTGCCCCTCGGGCGTGCAGTACGGGCGCCTCGCCGACATCGGCCGGGGCGTGGTCGAGGCGCGCGTGCCGCGCTCGCCCTGGCAGCGCGCCCGGCGCGCCGCGCTCGCCTTCGCGCTGCCGCGACGGGCGCTGTTCGGCGCGCTGCTCGGCCTGGGCCGGCGGTTCCGGTTCCTCTTCCCGCGCCTCGTGCCGGCGCCGGCGGCAGCCGCCGGCCCGTGGCCCGCGCCGCGCCACTCGCGCAGGATGCTCGCGCTCGCCGGCTGCGTGCAGCCGGCGCTCGCGCCGCGCATCAATGCGGCGTCGGCGCGCGTCCTGGACCGCGCGGGCGTGTCGCTCATCGAGGCGCCGGGCGCCGGCTGCTGCGGCGCGCTGCGCTTTCACCTCAACGACCAGGACGGCGGGCGCGACGACATGCGCGCGCTGATCGACGCCTGGTGGCCCTATGTCGAGCGCGGCGAGGTCGAAGCGATCGTGGTGACGGCAAGCGGCTGCGGCTCGACGGTGAAGGAATTCGGCCACACCCTCGCGCATGACCCCGCGTATCGCGAAAAGGCCGCGCGCATCGCGGCGCTCGCCCGCGACCCGAGCGAGGTGATTCCGCCCGCGGCGATCGCCGAGCGTTCCGGCCTCGGCCGCATCGCTTTCCACTCCCCCTGCTCGCTGCAGCACGGCCAGCAGCTGCGCGGGCGCGCCGAGGGGCTGCTCGCGCGCGCGGGGTTCGAGCTGGCGCCGGTGCCGGAGGCGCACCTGTGCTGCGGCTCCGCGGGCACCTACTCGATCCTGCAGCCGGCGCTGGCGAATCAATTGCGCGAGCGCAAGCTCGCGGCGCTGCAAAGCGGCCTGCCGGTGGGCATCGTCACGGCGAACATCGGCTGCCTTGTGCATCTGCAAACGGGCGCGAAGGTGCCGGTCGCGCACTGGATCGAGCTCCTCGACGAGGCGATGCAGGGGTAGTATTTCGCGAATGCTGGTCCGCGCCGCCTGCCCGCACGATTGCCCCGACACCTGCGGCATGCTGGTGACCGTGGAGGACGGCGTCGCCGTGAAGATCCAGGGCGATCCGTCGATGCCGTTCACGCAGGGCACGCTCTGCACCAAGGTGGCGCACTACCTCGAGCGCACCTACGCGCCCGATCGGCTCATGCACCCGCTCAAGCGCGCCGGTCCCAAGGGCAGCGGCCGCTTCGAGCGCATCTCCTGGGATGCGGCGCTCGACGAGATCGCCGCA
>Ga0210114_1000108_pt1 | contig 18892 bp, 17 predicted proteins | sample MayberryNW_TuleA_FD_185524 | JGI IMG/M metagenome (GOLD analysis project Ga0210114, IMG submission 185524) | Wetland microbial communities from San Francisco Bay, California, USA, that impact long-term carbon sequestration - MayberryNW_TuleA_D2... | ecosystem: Environmental > Aquatic > Marine >...
ACCCGCCGCGCCAGCGCCAGCACCGCCCTCAGTATCTCCACCGGCGGCGGCGGGCACCCGGCCACCGTCAGGTCCACGGGAATGACGTTGGCGACCTTCCCGCAGCTCGCGTAGCTCTCGCCGAAGATCCCGCCGTCGCAGCCGCAGTCGCCGACCGCCAAAACCAGTTTCGGCTCCGGCGTCGCCTCGTAGGTGCGCTTCAAAGCCAGCTCCATGTTCCGCGACACGGGTCCCGTCACCATCAGCAGGTCCGCATGGCGCGGGCTGGCGACGAACTTGATGCCGTAGCCTTCCAGGTTGTAATAGGGATTGTTCAAGGCGTGGATCTCGAGCTCGCAGCCGTTGCACGAGCCGGCGTCCACCTGCCGGATGCACAGCGCGCGCCCCAGGATATGCAGCAGCTCGTGGTGGATGCGCGCCACCTCGGGGAGCGACGCGACCGCGGGCGCCTTCTCGGTGAGGATGCCGGTGGTGGCGATCTTGTACAGGGTCCTCAGCATCAGAGGTCGTGCCCCGAGTAGGACAGGTTGAAGGACTTGTTGATGAGCGGGAAGTCCGGGACGATGTTGTCCATGATGGCGTGCTCGAGCGCGGGCCAGTTCTGCCACGACGGATCGTGCACGTGGCAGCGCCGGATGCGGCCGCCCTCGAGCTCGAGGGCGCAGAGCACTTCGCCGCGCCAGCTCTCCACCCAGCCCGCGCCGTAGGCTTCGCCCGCGGCAACCTTCACGCCGGCGCGGAGCTCGCCGCGCGGCAGCTGCTCGCAGATCTCGCCGATCAGCCGCAGCGATTCCAGCAGCTCGTCGAAGCGCACCGACGCGCGCGCGGCGACGTCGCCGTTGCGGTGCGTCGCCATCTTCACCTCGAGCCGGTCGTAGGGCGCGCACGGGTGCTCGCAGCGCAGGTCGATGGCATGGCCGCTCGCGCGCGCGGCGAGCCCGGTCGCGCCGAGGCGCGCGGCGAGCTGGGGCCGCAGGCGCCCGGCGGCGATGAAGCGGTCCTGCAGCCCGGCGTGCCCGTCGAAGACCGTGCGCAGCGCGCGCACGTCGCGCGCCACCGCGTCGCAGTCGCGCCGCATGCGCTCGAGGGCGCCACTGTGCGCGTCGGCCGCCGCCCCGCCCGGCACGACGCGGTCCATCATGAAGCGGTGGCCGAAGACCTCGCCCGAGGCGCGCTGCCAGTCCTCGCGCAGCTTCGAGAACTGCGTCAGCGCGAAGGCGAAGCCGGCATCGTTGCCGAGCGCGCCGAGGTCGCCGAGGTGGTTCGCGACGCGCTCGCGCTCGAGCATCAGCGCGCGCAGCCAGGCGGCGCGCGCAGGCACCTCGATGCCGAGCGCATCCTCGAGCGCCATGCAGTAGGCCCAGGCGTGCGCGACGGTGGCGTCCCCCGACACGCGGCCCGCGAGCCGGTGCGCGTCCGCGGGCGCGAGCTGCGTGAAGCGCTTCTCGATCCCCTTGTGCGTGTAGCCGAGGCGCTCCTCCAGCCGCAGCACCTTCTCGCCGACGACCGAGAAGCGGAAATGGCCCGGCTCGATGATGCCCGCGTGCACCGGCCCCACCGGGATCTCGTGCACGCCGTCGCCCTCCACCCTGACGAACGCATAGTCGGTGACGCCGCAGTCGTCGAAGGTCTCGCCGCCCGTGGAATTGCTGAGCAGCGGGTGGTAGCCGTACGGCCAGGCGCCGTGGTTGAGCCACGGGCGGCGGTCGGCGGTTTCCTCGGCGGTCAGTCCGAGCAGATCGCCCAGCGCGCGCTGCATGCGTCCGGCGAAAGGAAATACCGGCGAGAGGTCCGGGTAGGTCGCCCCGCCCCCGAGCGGCAGGTCCGCCCACAGCAGGCCCTCGGGCAGCGCGTAGGCGGCGCAGACGACGTATTCCCTGCGGCGCTCGGATCCCCACAGCGCCACCAGCCGGCCGCCGCGCTCCAGCACCGCGCGTGCGGCGGGCAGCCAGTCCTCGCGCGCCAGGCGCTCGCGCTTCATCCGGCCACCATGCGCGCCGCCTCGCGGTACCAGCCTTCGAGGTACGGCGGGATGTACAAGCCGAGCATCAGCCCCAGGCCGAGGTGCACGAATACCGGCAGCAGCGCCGGCGGATGCGGCAGCGGCTTGAGCGCGGTCTCGCCGAACACCATCGGCTGCACGCGCTGGAACACCGACGCGAACGCCACGCCGAGCGCCGCGAGCAGCAACGGCGTCGCCCAGGGCTGCTCGCGCATCGTCGTGGTGAGGATCAGGAACTCGCTCGCGAACACGCCGAACGGCGGCATGCCGAGGATGGCGAGCGTGCCGAGCATCAGCCCCCAGCCGACGGTGGGGTTGGCGCGCACCAGGCCGCGGATCTCGCTCATCACCTGCGTGCCCGCGTGCTGCGCGGCGTGCCCGACGGCGAAGAAGATCGCCGACTTGATGAGCGAATGCACGGTCATGTGCAGCAGCCCGGCGAAGGTGGCGACCGGGCCGCCGACGCCGAAGGCGAAGGTGATGAGGCCCATGTGCTCGATGGAGGAATACGCGAACATGCGCTTCACGTCGCGCTGGCGCGAAAGGAAGAACGCGGCCACCACCACCGAGAGCAGGCCGAAGGCCATCATCATCTGTCCCGCGAGCCCCGGCCCGAGCGCGCCATCGGTGAGCACCTTGCACCGGAGCACCGCGTACAGCGCCACGTTGAGCAGCAGCCCCGAGAGCACCGCCGACACCGGCGTCGGGCCTTCGGCGTGCGCGTCGGGCAGCCAGTTGTGCACCGGCACCAGGCCGACCTTGGTGCCGTAGCCCACGAACAGGAAGGCGAAGGCGAGCGCCATGATGCGCGGGTCGAGGCTCGTCTTCACGGCGTCGAGGTGCGTCCACAGCAGCGCGCCTTCGGCGCCGCCGCCCGCGCGCTCGGCCGCCATGTAGAGCAGCACGGTGCCGAACAGCGCCTGCGCGATGCCCACGCCGCACAGGATGAAGTACTTCCAGGCCGCTTCCAGGCTCGCGGCGGTGCGGTACACGCTGACCAGCAGCACCGTGGTCAGCGTCGCCGCCTCCATCGCCACCCACAGGAAGCCCATGTTGTTGGTGGTGAGCGCAAGCAGCATGGTGAAGCTGAACAGCTGGTACATGCTGTGGTAGAGGCGCAGCCGCCGCGCGTTCATGCGCCCGTGCTCCCGCTCGACGCGCATGTAGGGGCGCGAGAAGATCGCCGTGGTGAGCGCGACGAAGGCGGTGAGCGCGACCAGGAACACGTTCAGCGCATCGATGAAGAACTCGCGGTCCAGGGCGGTGAGCGGCCCCGCGGCGATGACGCGCACCGTGAGCGCGGCGGCGGCGAGGAAGGTGCCGGTGCTGAAGGCGATGTTGGTCTCGGGCGCGTAGCGCCGGTCGCCGGCGAGCGCGAGCACGATCGACCCCGCGAGCGGCAGCGCGAGCAGAAAGAAGAGCGCGCCCATGCTATTCGTCCTTCAGCTTCTCGAGGTGGCGGATGTCGAGGGTGTCGAACTGCTCGCGGATCTGGAACAGGAACACGCCGAGGATCAGGATGCCGACCAGCACGTCGAGCGCGATGCCGAGCTCGACCACCATCGGCATGCCGTAGGTGGCCGCGGTGGCGGCGAAGAACAGGCCGTTCTCCATGGCGAGGAAGCCGATCACCTGCGGCACCGCCTTGGAGCGCGTGATCATCATCATGAACGACAGCAGCACGCAGGCGAGCGCGATGCCGAGCGTGCCGCGCGCGATCGAGGTGGAAACCTCGGAGATCGGCGCCGCCAGGTAGAAGGCGAAGATGACGAGCACGATGCCCACGATCAGCGTTGTCGGCACATTGATGAGCATTTCCACGTCCCAGCGCACGTTCAGCCGGCTGATGACGCCGTGCAGGAGCCAGGGGATCAGGATCACCTTGAGCGCCAGCGTCATGCCCGCGGACACGAACAGGTGCGGCTGGCGCGTCGCGTAGCCCATGATCGTCGCGGCCGCCGCCAGCACCGCGCCCTGCAGGGTGTAGAGGTGGATCAGCGACAGGATGCGGCGCTGCGCCAGCATGGCGAAGGCGAGCAGCAGCAGCAGCGCCGCGAACAGGTTGACGAGCTGCTGCGTGAGCCCGGTCATTGCGGCCCCGCGCCGAGCAGGATGCGCACCAGCATGGCGATCACCGCGAGCAGGAACGCCATGCCGAGGAATTCCGGCACGCGGAAGATGCGCATCTTCGCGGAGAGCGTCTCGAGCAGCGCCAGCGCGCAGCCCGCCGCGGCGAGCTTCGCCACCAGCACCGGCAGCGCGAGCAGCAGGGCGAGCGGTGCGTGCGCGCGCGCCACGCCCCAGGGGGCGAACAGCGCCATGCCGATGCAGGCGTAGGCGAACAGCTTGAGCGCCGCGGCCCACTCGACGAGCGCCAGGTGCCGGCCCGAGTACTCCAGGATCAGCGCCTCGTGCACCATGGTGAGCTCGAGGTGCGTGGCGGGGTTGTCCACCGGCACGCGCGCGTTCTCCGCGAGCGCCACCATGACCAGCGCCACCGCGGCGAGCGCGAGGCTCGGCTGGATGCCGATCTCGCGCGCCGCGAGCGTGCGCACGATGGTGGTGAGCGAGGTGGAGTCCGAGATCAGCGCGGCGGTGAAGAACACCATGAGCAGCGCCGGCTCGGCGAGAAAGCCGATCAGCATCTCGCGGCGCGCCCCCAGGCTGCCGAACGCCGTGCCGATGTCCATCGCGGCGAGCGCGGCGAACACGCGCGCCAGCGCGAACAGGCCCACCAGCGCGATGGCGTCGGCGGCGGGCGAGAGCGGCAGGTCGGTGGAGAGCGTCGGCACGATGCCGCAGGCGAGCGTCATGCAGCCGAAGATCACGTAGGGCGCGGTGCGGAACAGCGGGCTCGCGTGCGCCGCCACCACCGAGTCCTTGTTGAACAGCTTGTGCAGCGTGCGGTAGGGCTGCAGCAGCCCGGGCCCCTTGCGGTTCTGCAGCCAGGCGCGGCACTGGCCCACCCAGCCCGCGAGCAGCGGCGCGAGCGCGAGCGCCGCGACGATCTCGAGCGCCTGCGCGGCGATGCCGAGCGCGCTCACCGCGTCACCCACAGCAGCACCGCGATCACGGTGGCGAAGCTGTAGAGCAGGTAGATCGCGATGCGGCCGCGCTGCAGCGTGCCGATGGCGCGCGCCGCGCCATCCACCAGCCGCGCGAGCGGCAGGTAGAGCCAGTACCAGAAATGATCGCCCACCTCGACCGCGTAGCGCGGGCGCGCGTCGAACGCCGAGGGCAGCTCGCGGCGCATGCGGTACAGCGGCTCGAAGATCTGGCGCACCGGCTGGCCGAAGCCCTCGGCGGTGTCCTGCATGCGCGCCGTCTGCCACGGAAAGCCGCAGTCCCAGGGGGCGGCGCGCCGCAGCCGGCCGTGGTACAGGCGCCGCACGAGGACGTAGGCGAGACCGAAGCTCGCCGCCACGCCGGCGAAGAAGATGAGCGGCCCGTAGCTCGCGCGCTCCACCGACACGGGCACCAGCAGCCAGCTGCCGCCGTCGGCCTGCGCCAGGCTCGCGCCGACGAGCAGCTGCGTGACCGGCGCGAGGATGTCGATGACCTGCGCCGGGAACAGGCCGAGCGCCACGCAGCCCGCCACCAGCCAGGCCATGCCGAGGCGCTCCCAGGGGCCGGCGTCGTGCGCCTGCGCGAGCTTGTCCTCGCGGTGCTGGCCGAGGAAGATCACGCCGTAGAACTTGACCATCACGTAGCCGGCGAGCGCGGCGACCAGCGCGATCACCGCCGCCACCACGGGCACCAGCATGTTGAGGAACGAGTTCGGCAGGCCCGGCGTGAACAGAAAGCTCTGCAGCAGCAGCCACTCGGAGACGAAGCCGCCCAGCGGCGGCAGCCCGGCGCTCGCCAGCACGCCGAGCAGCGTCGCCCAGCCCACCCAGGGCATCACGCGCATCAGCCCGCCGAGCTTGCCGAGGCTCCTCTCGCTCGTGGCGTGCAGCACCGCGCCGGTGCCGACGAACAGCAGCGACTTGAAGAAGGCGTGGCTCGCCACGTGGTAGAGCGCGGCGGTGAGCGCGAGCGCCGCCACCGCGCGCATGCCGTAGGCGGCGAACAGGATCGACAGGCCGATGCCGGCGAAGATCAGGCCGATGTTCTCGATCGACGACCAGGCGAGCAGGCGCTTCATGTCCGACTGCGCGGCGGCGAACACCACGCCGAACACGGCGCTCGCCAGCCCCAGCGCGAGCACCACCACGCCCCACCACCAGAGTTGCGCCGGCAGCAGGTCGTAGGCGACGCGCAGGAACCCGTACACCGCGGTCTTCAGCATGACGCCGCTCATCAGCGCCGACACCGGCGAAGGCGCCGCGGGGTGCGCCTCGGGCAGCCAGACGTGCAGCGGCACGAGCCCCGCCTTGGCGCCGAAGCCGCCGAGCGCGAGCAGGAAGGCGACCGACGCCCAGAACGGCGACAGGTGCTGCGCGCGCATGTTGGCGAAGCTGTAGTCGCCGGTGTTGGCCTGCAGCACGCCGAAGCACAGCAGGATGCCGAGCGCGCCGACGTGCGCGATCAGCAGGTACAGGTACCCGGCGCGCCGGATCTCGGCGATGCGGTGATTCGAGGTGACGAGGAAGAACGAGGCGAGCGCCATCGTTTCCCACATCACCATGAAGGCATAGGCGTCGTCGGCGAGGATCACCAGCGCCATGGCGGCGAGGAACACGTGGTACTGCAGGCACAGCAGTCCGGGCGCCGTGCCCTCGCTCTGGCGGAAGTAGCCCGCCGAAAAGAGCGATACGCCCGCCGCCGCGCCGCCGAGCACCAGCAGGAACAGCGCCGAGAGGCCGTCGAGGCGGAAGTGGAACGGCAGGCCGGGCAGGCCGAGCGGCAGCACGGCCATCTCGGGCGCGCCCCACACGGCGGGCAGCGCCGCCGCGACGACCGCCAGCGCCACCGCGCCGCCGGCGGGAAACAGCACGCGCGCGACGATGTGGAAGCGGTGCAGCGCGGCGAGGCCCGCGACGCCGATGGCGAGCCAGGCGGCGCACAGCGCCAGCAGCGCGACGAGCTGCGGCCCCGCGCTCATCGCGCGCGCCTACGCGCGCCGGCCGGTGTAGTCCTCGGCAATCTTGTCTTCGTAGAAGGTGGCGGGATTGGGCGCCGCCATGAAGCGCCGGTACACCTCGGGATAGACCTTCGTGTACTGCCAGACCTGGCCGTTCGAGAGCTCGACTTCCAGCGTCTGGCTGCGCTCGTCGTAGCCGATCGCGCGCACCTTCGAGGAATTGACGCGCTTGCGCTCCATCAATTCCCCCGCTGCGCGCGCCAGGCGCCGCCGTCGCCCTCGATGACGCCGCCGCCGACGCGCCCCGAGAGCTCGCGCTCCCCCATGCGGAAGGACAGGTGCGTGCCGCGCAGCTTCACGTCCTCCAGCGGCACGTCCTTGCCGCCGTAGCGCGCGGTGCCGGAGACCCGCGTGATCTGCTGCCGCAGGCGCAGCGTCGCGGCGCCGTCGGGCAGCGTCGCCCGCCAGCGGCCCGCGACCTTTGCCGGCACCACGTACAGGTAGATCAGCGTCGTCGTCACGCCGCTGATGCGCACCTTGTCCTCGAGGTCCATCTGCACGTACTTCTCCGGGATCCAGCCCGAGAGCGGGTAGTCGTGCGACAGCACGCGCGTGCCGGGCTGCAGCTCGGCGAGCAGCTTGTCGCGCAGCAGGTTCACCGTGTCCGGCAGCAGGTACATGGTGAGCACGGTGGCCTTCGAGATGTCGGTCTTGAACAGGTCCGCCTTGATGAACTTCACGCGATCGGCGATGCCTTCGCGCTTCGCGTCGGCGTTCGACTGGCGCACCAGCGCGTCCTTGATCTCCACGCCGATGCCGCGCGCGCCGAAGATCAGCGCCGCGGTGCGCACGATGCGGCCGTCGCCCGAGCCGAGGTCGATGACGAAGTCCTGCGGGCCGACGTCGGCGAGCTTCAGCATGTCGGAGACCACGCTCTGCGGCGAAGGCACGTACGGCCCGGCATCCACCGGCCGGTCCGCGGCCAGCGCGGCGAGCGGCGCCGCGAGCAGCAGGGCCAGGGATCTCACGGCGCTTCCACGTGCTCCACGTTGACCTGCACCGTCTGCAGGCCGTTGTATTCGTTCACGCTCAGGCGGTAGGCGGCGCGAAAGCGCGCGGGCAGGGGATCGAGGGCGTTGAAGCGCATGGCTTGCAGGCGCCGGCCGTCCTTCACGAGCTGCAGCTTCGAATGCTTCTCGCCGACCGTGCGCTGGCTGTCGAGGGTGAATGTATCGCAGAAGAGCGGCGCGGGAAAGCCCGGGCCCCACACGCGCGCCTCGAGCAGCTGCGCGAGCGCGAGCGACACCTGCTGCGGCTCGAGCGCGCCGTCGGTCTCCACGGTGCGCGTGAGCGCCTCGCGCGGCATGCTGTCCTCGGCGGCCCGGGCGAAAGCGTCGCCGAAGCGCGACAGGTCGGCCGCGCGCAGCGTGAGGCCGGCGGCCTGCGCGTGCCCGCCGAAGCGCACGATCAGGCCCGGCTCGCGCTTGGCGACGAGGTCGAGGCAGTCGCGCAGGTGAAAGCCGGGAATCGAGCGCCCGGAGCCGCGCAACTCATTGTTGTTCGCACGCGCGAAGCAGATCACCGGCCGGTGCAGGCGCTCGCGCAGGCGCGAGGCGAGGATGCCGACCACGCCTTGATGCCAGGCCGGATCGTGGAAGGCGACCGCGGCGCCCGGCGCCTCGGCGACGGCGTCGGCCGCGGCGCGCGCCTGCTCCAGCATCTCGGCCTCGATGCGGCGCCGCTCGCGGTTCAGGCGGTCGAGCTCCTGCGCGCAGTTGGCGGCGCGCGCCGCGTCGTCGGTCACCAGGCACTCGATGCCGAGGCTCATGTCGGCGAGGCGCCCGGCGGCGTTCAGGCGCGGGCCGACGATGAAGCCGAGGTCGAAGCCGCCGGCCTGCGCCGCGCCGCGTCCGGCGGCCAGGAGCAGCGCGCCGACGCCCGGCTGCGCGCGGCCGGCGCGGATGCGCTTCAGGCCCTCGGCGACGAGGATGCGGTTGTTGGCATCCAGCGGCACCACGTCCGCTACGGTACCCAGCGCCACCAGGTCGGTGAGCGCGGCGAGGTTGGGCTCGGGCTTGTCCCTGAAGGCGCCGCGCTTCCTGAGCTCGGCGCGCAGCGCGAGCATCACGTAGAACATGACGCCGACGCCGGCAATGGACTTGGAGGCGAAGCCGCAGCCGGGCTGGTTCGGGTTGACGATGCACGCGGCGCGCGGCAGCTCGGCGCCGGGCAAGTGGTGGTCGGTGATCAGCGTGGCGATGCCGAGCGCATTGGCGCGCGCCACGCCTTCGACGCTCGCGATGCCGTTGTCCACCGTGATGAGAAGATCGGGCTTGCGTGCGGCGGCGATGTCCACGAGCTCGGGGGTGAGGCCGTAGCCGAGCTCGAAGCGGTTCGGCACCAGGTAATCCACGACCGCCCCCATCGCCCGGAGCGCGCGCACGCCCACGGCGCAGGCGGTGGCGCCGTCGGCGTCGTAGTCGGCGACGATGAGGAGCTTCCTGCCCGCGGCGATGGCGTCGGCGAGCAGCGCCGCGGCCTCTGCGCAGCGCGCCAGCGTGGCGGGCGGCAGCAGGCGCTTCACGTCGTCCTCGAGCTCGGACGCGGAGCGGATGCGGCGCGCGGCGTACACCCGCGCGAGCACCGGATGCAGCCCCGCGTTGATGAGCGCGCGCCGGTCGCGCTCGTCGTAGGCGCGCTCAACGAGGCGCATGGTCCCCGGGCGGGCGCGGGCGGCGCCAGAAGCGGCGCAGGTCGGCGCGCGTGGTCTCGAAGTACAGGCCCGCCTCGGGCACGTGCAGCGTCAGCATGCCGATGCGCCCGGCCTTGAGCGCGGCGAGCAGCGGCGCGAACCAAGCGGCTTCGAGGGTTTCGTGCGCGGCGTCGAAGGCGGCGAGATGGCGCCCCGCGCCGGGCAGCCCGGCGAGCCATTCGCCGGCCGCAGCCGGCGGCGTGCGGTGCGCGAGGCCCGCGGCGCGCGCCAGGCCGAGCGCGAGCGGATCCTCGGCGCTCACCGAGCGCCAGGGCGCGGCGGCGGTGCGCGGCAGCTCGCCCGCGCCCCACAGCCACACGCCGTTCGCCTCGAGCTCGCGGCCCGCGTGCGCCGGGTGCTCGTGCAGCGCCATCTGGATCTCGTTGAGCAGCGCGGGCCAGGGCGCGGGCGGCAGGTGCGCGCCGAGGTCCTCGCCGGCCAGCTCGCGCGCGGGCGGCGCCTCGAGCGCGGCGGGCGCGCTCGACATCACCCAGCGGTCGGGGCGCGGCGCGCGGAACTCGTGCCGCCCGGCGAAGTGGCGGTTGAGCGCGCCGACGAGTGCCGCCGCGTATGCGGGGTCGAGCGCGGAAAGCGGGACGATGACGACGCGGTCGCGCAGCACGCGCAGGTGCACGGGATCGGCGCGCAGCCAGAACCCCGGCGCGCCGGCGGTGAGCGCGCCCGCGGGAAGATCGTCGAGGCCGAAGGCGCGCCCGAGCCAGCGCTCGGCGCTTTCCGCGTCGCTGCGCGCCACGCGCGCGCGCGCGAGCAGCAGCTCGAGCGCCGGGCGGCGCGGCTCGGGCGGCACGGCGAGCAGTCCCGGCACCATCAGCTCGCAGTGCACGCGAGCTCCATCACGCGCGCGCGCTTCGAGCGCAGGTGGCGCGTCAGGATGCGGTACTGGTCGAGGTCGAAGCGCGGCCGCCGCGCGGCCTCGAGGAGCGGCGCCACCTCGTCCTCGGCGCGCGCGGTGCCGACGTAGCACCAGCGGTTCACCACGTGCACCTCGGTCGCCTCGCGCCGCGCGTCCTCCTCGACCACGCCGACCGGGCCGCGCCAGGGCCAGGCGGCGGTCTTGAGCGCGGCGAGCGCGGCAGCGAGGCGCGCGTGGTGCGCGTGCACCGACTCCTTGCCCGCGCACAGGCCCGCGCAGCGGCCGATCTGGTGGCGAAAGCACGCTCCCTTGCGCGCGGTGTCGAATCCCAGGGACTGCAGGCACAGGCCGTGCGCGTCGGCGAGGCCGCGCAGCGCGCCGAGCGCGGCGTGCCTGGTGCGGAACAGGCCGTAGACGTGGGCGATGCCCTCGGCGTCGAAGTCGTGCACGAGGCGCAGGCGCTGCGCGTCGAAGGCGAAGCCGCACAGCTCGGCGGGCCGCCTGAGCTGCCGGTTGAACACCGGCAGCAGCGACTTCACCAGCTCCGCTTCGCGCAGCAGCGCCCCGAGCTCGCCCGCGGTGCGCTGCCATTCGACGCGGCGCACCTCGCGCGCGAGCTGCATGCCGCGCGGCGAGCGCAGGTCGTCGGCGAAGTGGGACAGGACACGCGCGCGCATGTCGATGCTCTTGCCCACGTAGAGCGGCGTGCCGCCCTCGCCGTAGAGCAGGTACACGCCGGGCGCCTCGGGAATCGCTTCGACCATCGCGGGATCGAGATGCGCCGGGAGCGAGGGCTGCTTCGCCACCTGGCGCGCGGCCACCGCCAGGGCTTCTTCGCCGCGCTGCGCCGCGGCGAGGCGCAGGAACTGCCACACGGCGTCGGCGTCGCCGAGCGCGCGGTGGCGCGCGCGGCACTCGAGGCCGTGGCGCGCGATCACGCTGTCGAGGTTGTGGCGCGCGTGCTCGGGGTACAGGCGCCGCGAGAGCTTCACGGTGCACAGCGTCTTGGCGCGGAATTCGAGCCCGGCGCGCGCGAACTCCTGGCGCAGGAACCCGTAGTCGAAGCGCGCGTTGTGCGCCACCAGCACGCGGCCGGCGAGGCGCTCGTGCAGCCCCGCGGCGAGGCGCGCGAAGGTCGGCGCGCCCGCCACCATGTCGTTGGTGATGCCGGTGAGCGCCTGGATGGCGCCGGGGATCGCGCATTCGGGATTGACGAGCGTCGACCACTCGTCCCTGACCTCGCCACCCTCGACCTCGATCACCGCGACCTCGGTGACGCGGTCGTGCACCGGGTGGGCGCCGGTCGTCTCCAGGTCGACGATGGCGAGCGGCGAGTCAAGCAGCATGAATATCCATCCAGTAGTGCGACTCTACCGCAAAAGCTAGCCGAGGGGCACGTGTCGGGGCTGCGCCCGCACGCGCGCGAGCCAGGCGACGACCGCCGGATAGCGCGCCAGCTCGAAGCCGCCGTCGGCGGCGCAGTGCGTGTAGGCGTAGAGCGCGATGTCGGCGATCGAGTACCTCGCCCCGGCGAAGAAGTCGGAATTCTGCAGGTGCTGCTCCATCACGCCGAGCGCCTTGCGCCCGCGCTCCTGCAGCCGCGGCAGCTCGGCGCGGCGCGGCGAGTCGGGCGGCTGGTACCTGAGGATGGCGCGCGCCACCGCGACGCAGGGCTCGTGGCTGTACTGCTCGAAGAACATCCACTGCAGCACGCGCGCGCGCTCGAGCCGCCCGGCGGGCATGAGCGGCGTGCCTTCGGCGAGGTAGGCGAGGATGGCGCCCGACTCGGGCAGGAAGGATCCGTCCTCGAGCTCGAGCGTCGGCACCTGGCCGTTCGGATTGCGCGCGAGGAATTCCTTGGAGCGCGTCTCGCCCTTCGTGGTGCTCACCTCGACCCAGCGGCAGGGAAGCGAAAGCTGCTCGAGCGCGAGCTTCACCTTGTAGCAGTTTCCCGAATCGGCCATGCCGTGCACGGTCAGCATCGTGCTTCCTTTCAGCGCGTGAGCGTCACGAAGAGCTCGGCATCATAGGGCAGCGTGAAGCCGGGCGGCAGCGGGTGGCCCTGGGGCAGGTCGAGCTGCGCGGCGGGCTTCAGGCGCACGTCCTTCACCACGAGGCTGGCGATGCGCCACGCCGGATCGAACAGCGCGGTGAATTCGGGCATGCCCAAGAGCGCGCGCGTCACGTAGCCCTCGGGCGCGCCGCGTTCTTCCGGCCAGTGCCGCGAAGCAGAGGCCTCGCGCGCGAGCAGCGACGACAGCCACGGGTACTGCGCGAGGCGACCGAAGCCGACGAGGAGCTGCTCGCGCCGGCCTGCCTGGCGCGTCGCCGTGCGCACGCCTTCGAGCGTGGCGGAGCGATCGGCCGGGCACCCGGTAATCAGCTGCACCACGCCCTCGTCGCGCCACTCGGCGCCGACCGTGCATGGCGCGGCGGCGAGGGCGAGCGCGAGGAGCGCGCTCATGCGCGCGCCGCCGCGGCGAGCGCGGCCGCCGAGAGGTTGTGGATGCGCCCGAAGCCGGCGACGAAGCGCGCGTCGCGCGGCGCGATGCGCCAGAACGAGAAGTCGGCGAGCTCGAAATTCACCGCCTGCGCCGGGAAGCGCGCGAGCCACGACCGCTTGAGCGCGTCGTCCGCGCCGAGCTGCCGCACCTCGCCGCGCACCGTGACGCGCGCGAGGGTGAACGGGTCTTCGCGGGCGTCGTCGGCCTCGGCCACCGACAGCGCGACGCGCGCGTCGGCGAGCATGTCCTGCGTATGCCAGGCGAGGCGGCTCACGTGCAGGTAGAAGGCGTCGAAGCCGGGCGCCGCGAGATAGAGCGTCATCGACGCGAGCGGCGCGCCCTGGCGCAGCGTGCCGAGATGCGCGAGGCGCGCGGTGCGCAGCAGCCGCGCGAGCGCGGCCGCGTCGTCGGAGTTCATCGACAGCGATTGTAGTATTCTCCGGCGACCGTGCGTTACGAGCTCCTCGTCGGCCTGCGCTACACGCGCGCCAAGCGCCGCAACCACTTCATCAGCTTCATCTCGCTCATCTCGATGGCGGGCATCGCGCTCGGCGTCATGGCGCTGATCGTGGTGCTGTCGGTGATGAACGGCTTCCAGCAGGAGCTGCGCACGCGCATCCTCGCCGTCGTCTCGCACGTGGAGCTCACCGGTCCCGGCAACCGGCTCGCCGACTGGCGGCGCGTCGCGGCCGCGGCGCGCGAGGACCCGCACGTGGTCGCGGCCGCGCCCTACGTCAACGGCCAGGGCATGCTCACTTTCGGCCGCGGCGTGCGCGGCGCCCTGGTGCGCGGCATCCTGCCGCAGGCCGAGGAGCGCGTCGCCGACATCGGCCGTCACATGCGCAGCGGGCGACTGGAGGCGCTGGTGCCGGGGGAGTTCAACATCGTGCTGGGCGGCGAGCTGGCGCGCGCGCTGGGCGCATTCACCGGCGACAAGGTGGCGCTCATCGCGCCCCAGGGCCAGGTGACGCCCGCGGGCCTGATCCCGCGCCTGAAGCAGTTCACCGTCGTCGGCATCTTCGAGATCGGCATGTACGAGTACGACTCGAGCCTCGCGCTGGTGCACCTGGAGGACGCGCAGAAGCTCTACCAGCTCGGCGGCGCGGCCTCGGGCGTGCGCCTCAAGCTCGACGACCTGTTCGCCGCGCGCGCGGTGGCGCGGGATCTCTCGGCGCGGCTCGCGCCCGCGGTGTACGCCTCGGACTGGACGCGCAGCCACGCCAACTTCTTCCGCGCCGTGGAGATCGAGAAGCGCGTCATGTTCATCATCCTCACGCTGATCGTCGCCGTGGCGGCGTTCAACATCGTCTCCACGCTGGTGATGCTGGTCACCGACAAGCAGGCCGACATCGCCATCCTGCGCACGCTGGGCGCCGCGCCCGCGAGCGTGATGCAGATCTTCGTCGTGCAGGGGGCGATGATCGGCGTCATCGGCACCCTGCTCGGCGTGGTCGGCGGCGTGCTCATCGGCCTGAATGTCGACACCGTGGTGCCGGCGATCGAGCACGTGCTCGGCTTCAAGTTCCTCGCCAAGGACGTGTACTACATCTCCGAGCTGCCGTCGGACGTGCAGCCGCGCGACGTCGCCACCATCGGCCTGGTCTCGCTCGTCATGTCGTTCGTCGCCACGCTCTACCCGAGCTGGCGCGCTTCGCGCGTCAATCCGGCCGAGGCGCTGCGCTATGAGTGATGCGGTGCTCGCCTGCACGGGCCTGAAGAAGACCTACCACGGGCCGCAGCCGGTCGAGGTGCTGCGCGGCGTGGACTTCGCGGTGCGCGCGCGCGAGCGCGTCGCCATCATGGGCAAGTCGGGCTCCGGGAAGTCGACGCTGCTGCACCTGCTCGGCGGGCTCGACGCCGCGAGCGGCGGCTCGGTGAGCGTGCAGGGCCGCCCGTTCAGCGCCATGGGCGAGGCCGAGCGCGGCCGCGTCAGGAACGCGACGCTCGGCTTCGTCTACCAGTTCCACCACCTGCTGCCCGAGTTCTCCGCGATCGAGAACGTGGCCATGCCGCTCTTCATCCGCAGGATGGAGCGGCACGAGGCGCTGCAGCGCGCGCAGCGCACGCTTACGGAAGTCGGCCTGGGCGAGCGCCTGGAGCACCAGCCGGGCGAGCTCTCCGGCGGCGAGCGCCAGCGCGCGGCATTCGCGCGCGCCCTCGTCACCGAGCCGGCGTGCGTGCTCGCCGACGAGCCCACCGGCAACCTCGACACGCACACCGCCGACGAGGTGTTCGAGGCGATGCTCCGGCTCTCCGCCGCGCGCGGCACGGCGTTCGTCATCGTCACCCACGACACTGCGCTCGCCGCGCGCGCCGGGCGCGTCCTCGAGCTGCGCGACGGCACGCTGCACGACAAATAGCTAGCGCTTCTGCGCCCTGCGCCTGCGCCGCGCGCGCCAGGCGAGCACCACGTAGGCGCGCCAGCCGAGCCGCACCGCGAAGTAGCCGAGGACGGCGAGCGTCAGGCCGAGCGCCACGAGGCCGACGGCGAGCGGCTTGCCGAGGGCGAGCGTCCACTCGGCGAGCCGCAGCAGGGAGTCGAAGACGTGGCCCCAGTCCATCTCGAAGGGCTCGATGCGCGGCCGCGCGTGCCCGCCGCCGAGCAGCAGGCTGCCGTAGGCGTAGGCGAGCAGATAGAGCGGCACGATGGTGAGCGGGTTGGTGTAGAGCGTCATCAGCAGCGCCACCGGGACGTTGCGCCGCAACGGGATGGCGAGCAGGAGCGCGGTCAGCATCTGCAACGGCCCGGGCACGAGCCCGGCGAAAAAACCGATGGCCACCGCGCCCGCCACCGAATCGCGGTTCAGGTGCCACAGGTTCGGGTCGTGCAGCAGCCGGCCGAACGGGGCCGCGACGCGGTTGCCGCGCACCTCGTCGGCGCTCGGCAGGTACTTCCTGAAGAACTTTCGCAGCATCGGGTCATCCGGCGCGGCGCCGGGGCGTTGATTCTAGATGACCGCGGCCGCGCTCGCCTTCACCGCCGGCGTGCTCCTGCTGCAGCAGCAGGCGGCGCTGCCCGCGCCGCTCTGGCTGCTCGCGCTGCCGGCGCTCGCGGCGGCGGCGCTGTGGCGACGCGCGCTCGTCGCGCCCGCGGCGCTCGCCGCCGGGTTCCTGTGGGCCGCGGGATGCGCGCACCTGCGCATGGCCGATCGCCTCGCGCCCGGACTGGAAGGCGCGGACCTCGAGGTCGCCGGGGTCGTGTCCGGCCTGCCCGCGGCGGGCGAGCGCGCGCTGCGCTTCGAGTTCGAGCCCGAGTCCTCGTCCGCGCGCCTGCCGCGACGCGTTCTCCTCGCCTGGTACCGCAGCCCGGCCGGCGAGCCGCCCCCCGACCTGCAGCCGGGCGAGCGCTGGCTGCTCACGCTGCGCCTGAAGCGCCCGCACGGCGTGCTCAATCCGCACGGCTTCGACTACGAGGCTTGGCTCGCCGAGCGCGGCGCCGGCGCGACGGGCTACGTGCGCGATGCCGGGAGCGCGCGGCGCATCGGCGTGCGGCACGCTTTCGCCGACCGCGTCGCGCGCGTGCGGGCGGCGGTGCGCGAGCGCTTCAAGGCGGTGCTGGGCGAGACCCCCGCGAGCGGCATCCTCGCCGCGCTCGCGGTCGGCGAGCAGCGCGCCATCGCCAACGAGGAATGGCGGCTGTTCGCGCGCACGGGCGTCACGCACCTGATGAGCATCTCGGGGCTGCACGTGACGCTGGTCTCCGGGCTCGCCGCCTGGCTCGTTGCCGCGCTCTGGCGCCGGGTGCCGCGGCTCGTGCATGCGCTGCCCGCGCGCAAGGCCGCCGCGGCCGCGGCCATCGCCGCGGCTCTGGCGTACGCGCTGCTCGCCGGCTTCGCCGTGCCCGCGCAGCGCACCTTCTACATGGTGAGCGTGGTCGCGCTCGCGCTCTGGTCCGGGCGCATCGCCTCGCCCGCGCGCACGCTCGCCCTCGCGCTCGCCGTGGTGAGCGCGCTCGACCCCTGGGCGGTGCTGCAGCCGGGGTTCTGGCTTTCGTTCGGCGCCGTCGCCCTCATCTTCTATGTGAACGCCGGCTGGACGCAGACCGAGGCGCGCTGGCGGCAATGGGTACGCGTGCAGTGGGCGATCACGGTCGGCCTGGCGCCGGCGGCGCTGTTTCTCTTTTCGCAGGTGTCGGTGGCGGGGCCCCTGGCCAACGCGCTCGCCATCCCGCTGGTGTCCGCAGTGATCACGCCGCTCGCGCTGGCCGCCGCCGCGATTCCCGCGGATGCGCTGCTCATCGCCGCGCAGTGGCTGGTGCAGGGGCTGCTCGCCTACCTCGAGTGGTGCGCGTCGCTGCCCGGAGCGCTGTGGCAGCAGCACGTGCCGCCGCTCTGGGCGACCCTGCTCGCGCTCGCAGGCGTCGCGTGGCTCCTCCTGCCGCGCGGCTTTCCCTGGCGCGGCTGCGGCCTCGCGCTCATGCTGCCCGCGGTGGCGCTGCCCGCGCCCGTGCCCGCGCCGGGCGAAGCCTGGGTGACGACCTTCGACGTCGGCCAGGGGCTCGCCGTGCTGGTGCGCACCGCGCGCCGCGCACTGCTCTACGACGCGGGCCCGGCGTACGGCGATACCGACAGCGGCGAGCGCATCGTGACGCCCGCGCTGCGCGCGCTCGGCGTCGCGCGGCTCGATGCGCTGGTGCTCACGCACGACGACCGCGACCATACCGGCGGCGCGCTCTCCATCCTGGAAAACTTCGAGGTGGACGCGCTTTGGCACTCGCTTGCTCCGGGTCACCCGCTGCTCACGCTCGCCGCGGGGCCGCGGCGCTGCCTGCGCGGCACGGCCTGGACCTGGGACGGCGTGCGCTTCGCGTTGCTGCACCCGGCCGCCGCGCGGCCGGCGCGGCGCCGCAACGACGAAAGCTGCGTGCTCAAGGTGAGCGCCGGCGGCGCGGCGATGCTGCTCACCGGCGACATCGAGCGCGCGGCCGAGCTCGCGCTCGTGCGCGGCGGCGATGCGCGCGCCGAGGCGCTGCTCGTGCCGCACCACGGCAGCCGCAGCTCGTCGAGCGCGCCGTTCCTCGCCGCGGTGCGCCCGCGCATCGCGGTGGCGGCGGCCGGCTACCGCAACCGCTTCGGCCACCCGGCCGGCCAGGTCCTCGAGCGCTACGCCGCCGCCGGCGTGCGCGTCCTGCGCAGCGACCGCGACGGCGCGGTCACGGTGCGCCTCGCGGCCGGCGGCGCGCGCGCCGAGACCGAGCGCGCGCGGCGGCCGCGCTACTGGCACGCGGGCGCGAACCTCGCGGAACCTCCCGCGCTCCGCGCCACTCCATGAGCCATGGACTTTGGCACGGCGGCCGACGCAGCCGCCTTCCTCCTGCCCTGGGAATTCTCGGCCGCGGCCCTCGCGCTGTGCGCGGGCGCGGTCGGGCTGTACGCCGCGGGCCTGGCGCGCACGCCGCGCGCGTCACGCCCCGGCGCGGCGCGGCCGCTCGCGTTTCTCCTGGGCTGGGGGCTCGTCTACGCCGTAATGCAGACGCGCTTCGACTACCTGTCGCAGCACATGTTCTTCATCCATCGCCTCCAGCATCTCGTGCTGCACCACCTGGGGCCGTTCCTGATCGCGCTGTCGCAGCCGCTCGCCGTGCTGGCGCGCGGCCTGCCCGCGGGCTTCGCCGCGCGCGCCGTCGTGCCGCTGTGGCGCCACCCGCTGACGCGCTTCGCCTACCGATCCCTGCAGAACGCCGTCGTCGCGCCCCTGCTGTTCGTAGGCCTGATCTTCTTCTGGCTCGTGCCCTCGG
>Ga0210114_1000109_pt1 | contig 18860 bp, 17 predicted proteins | sample MayberryNW_TuleA_FD_185524 | JGI IMG/M metagenome (GOLD analysis project Ga0210114, IMG submission 185524) | Wetland microbial communities from San Francisco Bay, California, USA, that impact long-term carbon sequestration - MayberryNW_TuleA_D2... | ecosystem: Environmental > Aquatic > Marine >...
CGTACTGCTGGCCGTCAGGCGCGTTGTAGGTCATCGGGTTGCCGATGATGCCCGACGGGGTCTTGTACTGCCAGAGGACCTTGCCGCTCTTCTGGTCGACGGCCTTGAGCCAGCCTTCCATGGTGCCGTAGAAAACCAGGCCGCTGGAAGTGGTGAGGGCGCCGCCATAGGCCGCCAGGTTCTCCTTGATCTCCCAGTTGACCTTCCCCTTCATCGGATCCCAGGAGATGAACCGGCCGCGGTGACCGCCCGGGCCGGGGAACATCCGCACGATGGCGCCGACGTAGGGCTGACCGGCGGTGTACTTCACCTCCACGCCCTCGTAGTCCATGCAGATGTGGTTCGCCGGCACGTAGAAGTGGCCGGTGATCGGCGAGTACGCCGCGGGCTGCTGATCCTTGAAGCCGATCGCCGCGGGGCAGATGCCCTCGGTGTTCTTCTTCGAGGTGGTGCCGTACCGGGGATCCTTCTCCGGCACGCCAGTAGTCAGGTCGACCCGCTTGGCCCAGTTGACCGGACCATAGGGCTCGGCCACGACCAGCTTGCCGTTGGTGCGGTCGACCGTGTAGCCGAAGCCGTTACGATCGAAGTGCGCCAGCAGCTTCTTGCCGCCGCTCTCGAAGAGGACGTTCTCGTTGACGCCGTCGTAGTCCCACTCGTCGTGCGGCGTCATCTGGTACGCCCACTTCGCCTGCCCGTTCTCCGGGTTGCGGGCGAAGATGGTCATGGACCACTTGTTGTCGCCCGGCCGCTGATCGGGGTTCCAGGAGCCCGGGTTCCCGGTGCTGTAGTAGAAGAGGTTCAGCTCGGGGTCGTAGGAGTACCAGCCCCAGGTGGTGCCGCCGCCCCGCTTCCACTCGTCGCCTTCCCAGGTGGAGACGCCGAGGTCCTTGCCCTTGTGCGACGGGTAGTTGGCGTTGGCGTCGCCGGAGATCAGCACCTCGTTGTCCGGCCCGGTCGAGTAGGCCGTCCACATGTGCTTGCCGTCGTTCACGTTGAACGCCGACACGCGACCGCGGACGCCGAACTCACCGCCCGAGATGCCGGCGATGACGATGTCCTTGATCACGATCGGGGCGTTGGTCATGGTGGCGCCCTGCTTGTACCCGGTCGCCTCGGTGCCCGCGCCCGACTTGTCGGGGTGCTTCGACTTCCAGAGTTCCTTGCCGGTCTTCGCGTCGAGCGCGAGCAGCTCGCCCTGGAGGAGCTGGATGAAGACCTTGCCGCTGGGGTGATACGCGGTGCCCCGGTTCACCAGGTCGCAGCACGCGATGGGGATCGCGTCGGGCGACTGGTTCGGCACGTGCTTCCAGATCTGGGGTGCGCCCGGCTTCGAGAGGTCGAGGGCGTACACGATGTTCGGGAAGCTGGTGTTCACGTACATGACGTTGCCGACGACGAGGGGGTTGCCCTCGTGCCCGCGCAGGGTGCCGGTCGAGAACGACCACACCGGGCGCAGCTCGGCGACGTTCGACGTCGTGATCTGCTTGAGCGGGCTGTACCGCTGCAAGCTGTAATCACGGCCCGTCATGTGCCATTCGCCCTCGGGCGCGTTGAGGGTCCAGGCCCCCGACCGCGCCGCCTGGGCGTTGGCGGACGCCGCGAGAGCCACCGACAGGCTCGCCGCGATTCCGCCAGACAGCACCTTCTGCGTGAAACGGTTCATAACTGACCTCAGGATGAAGGGTGATTCTACTGCTTTACTGCAATCCGTTGCCTGCTGCCAACTCGGGGACTGCGGGTGCGCTCCGATACGTACGACCGGCACGGCCCGGCCGGATTTCGCGGCCGGTGCCGGAGCACCGCATGGTCGGGTCTGAAGGATTGAGAGAGCTCGGAGAGTGTGCTGCAGCGGCGTCGCGGCGAGGACTGGTAGTCGGATGAGGATACCACCAGACTTCGTTGGTCCATCCATTGGCGCCCGCGGGCGTATGGCCGCGAGACCACGGAGCAATGGAGAAACGAATCATGGTGTCCGCCAACGGGAATACACCCATCATATTCCTCAGCGACGCCGCTGGACCACGATGTATCAGAAAGAACTTCAGAGGGAAGGCGGCCTCATCTGAACCCGCCGCCGCGTGTACTGCTTCCGGCTCCTCTCGTCCCCGCGTTGTCGCGCCGAATTCCCCGGCGTGAACCCCGCGTTCGGAACCGGCCAAGTCGCCGACTACGGGAGGCTTAGGTGGGCCAGTATACAGCCTCAAAAATGAACTGTCAATCATTCGAAGAAGGGGGTCCGCCGAGCCCGACCCGGGCCCCCGACCCGGCAAACCCGCCCTCGAACACCTGCCCGCTCCCCCCGAGGAATTCCCGGCACCGAGATGCCAGCTCACGCGCCGCGTCCCCGTCCACCAGGCCGTAGACCGCGGGGCCCCAGGAGCTCTGCCCTACGCCCGCGGCGCCCCACTCCGCCAGCTTGCGGACGAGCGACTCCCCCGGTCCCGGCGCGAAGATGCCGCCTTGCTGTGCGGCGAACCAGGCGCCGGTGATCCGCTGGATGTCGGAAAGCGCTGCGCCGAAGCTCCCGATGTCGCCCTGGACCAGAGCGGGAAGCAACTGCATCAGCACGAGATGGGAGACCCGCTCCGCCTCTCCCTCGGGCGGCAGCGGGAGCCGGGCGAAAGCCCCTGCCTCCGCATCGCCGCTCAGCCCCGGGCTGCCCGTGGGGATCGCGACGACGCAGCGCCAATCTTCGGGAAGCTGGTACCGCCCGATCAGCGGGGCCACGCCATCGTCGCCGGGTCGCCGTCCCCCCTCCACGATGAAGCCGCCAAGAGCAAATGCCCAGGTCCCGATCGCCGAGCGCCGGCCCCGGGAAACCGCCCGCGCCAGCGCGGTGGGTTCGGTAGGGAGACCGTGGAGCTCGGCCAGGGCGCGGGCCACGGCAAGCCCCAATTGGGTTCCGGAGCCCAGCCCGCTGTGCGCCGGGATCGCCCGGTGCACCAGCACACGGGCGCCCTCGCGCACGCCGTAGTGCTCCAGAAACCGCTTGGCGAACTCGGCGGCACGGTCGGCGTCGGGTCCCGCGGCGGTAATCCCGATGCTTACGGGCGCCACTTCCAACAGGAGCGATGGCTTGGGGATCGCCGCGCCCAGGCCGCCGAATCGGCGGCCGAGCGAGCCCCGCAGGTCCAGCACCCCGAAGTGGAGCCGGGCCGGTGCCTCGACGAAGACGCTAGCGCCCTCGGACATACTCGGTGACGAAGGCCATCGCCTCCTGCTCCCGTGGTCCGGCCGTCTTGTCCACGATCACCTGGAACCGGGCGAGCTCCTCGCGGATCTGCTCCATGGGCAACAAGTGGGTACGGGTGGCCAGAATGGTCGCCTCGAGCACGGCGTGCCGCGCGCGGTTGAACCCGATGAACTCGCGGCGGAGGCCGCGATGCACGACCCGGGTCTCGATCCGCGAGCGGGGCGGCGTGCCATCCACGCCCACGACCTCCACCTCGCGCCAGGAGCAGGCCGCCTCCAGCACCACGCCGCCCACCACCGCCGCGGGAAACGAAGGAAACTGCGGGTCGGACAGGGCCGCCCGCGCGAAGAGCATCACGTCGTCGGTCAGGTTCACCACGGCCACGCGGCTGGCGCTGACATTGCGGAAGGTGGTGGTCTCCAGGAACGGCTTCAGCACCAGCGCGTCGTCCTGCCACTCCACGCCCATGGGCGCGAAGTTGATCGTGCCGTCCGGGGCGGTGGACGTCACGATGGTCTCGATGATCACCGGACGAGGTCCACCGGCGGCGGAGCCGAGGCCAGGGGAGCGCTGTCCCAGGGATGCTGGAGCGATACCCGGTCGGCGATCGGGGGCAGCGCACGCGGCACCGAGGGGATGCCGTGGAGGAAGTGGTCGAGCATGCGGTAGCCGTGCTCCGTGAGGACCGACTCCGGATGGAACTGCACCCCGTAGACCGGATGGCGTACGTGGCGCACGGCCATGATCTCACCGTCCTCCGAGGTCGCCGTCACCTCCAGCTCGGCGGGGACCGAGCCCGGCGAGATCACCAGGGAGTGGTAGCGCGACGCGAGGAACGGCATCGGAAGTCCGGTGAACAGGTCGGTCCCACGGTGGTGAATCGGGGAGGTCTTGCCGTGCATGGGCCGCCCGGCGCGCACGATCTCGCCGCCGTACGCCGCTCCGATGCACTGGTGACCCAGGCACACGCCGAGCACCGGGATCGTAGGCCCGACCCGGCGGACCACCTCGGTGGAGATGCCCGCCTCGGCCGGGGAGCAGGGGCCGGGGGAGATGATCACGTGTGAGGGGGCGAGCGCCAGCACGTCGTCCGCCGTCATCGCGTCGTGCCGACGCACGACCGGCTCCTCGCCCAGCTCGCGCACGTAGCGCGCGAGGTTGTAGACGAAGGAGTCGTAGTTGTCGATGAGGAGGATCATGGGGGAAAGGTAAGGCGCTCAGCCCCGCAGCGTCGCGATCAGCCCAGCCGCCTTGTCCAGCGTCTCCCGGTACTCCAGCTCCGGATCGGAGTCCGCGACGATTCCACCGCCGGCCTGGAAGTAGAGCGCGCCGTCGCGGAGCACGAACGTCCGGATCACGATGCTCGTGTCCATCGCCCCCGTGGCGCTCAGGTAGCCGATCGAGCCGCAGTACACTCCCCGCCGGGTAGGCTCCAGCTCGGCGATGACCTCCATCGCCCGGACCTTCGGCGCCCCGGTGATCGAGCCGCCGGGAAAGGCGGCGCGGACCAGGTCCACGGCGTCGGCGCCCGGCTCCAAGTCGCCCAGCACGGTGGAGACCAGATGGTGGACGGTGGGATGCTGCTCCAGCGCGAACAGCTCCGGCACCCGCACCGATCCGGGCCGGCACACCCGGCTGAGATCGTTGCGGAGCAGGTCCACGATCATGACGTTCTCCGCGCGATCCTTCACGCTCTCCGCCAGGGCGCGACCCAGCGCCGCGTCGTGCATCGGGCCGAGACCCCGGGGTCGCGTGCCCTTGATCGGCCTGGTCTCGACCTGCCCGTCCGGATCCAGCCGGAGGAAGCGCTCGGGTGAGGCGCTGAGCACCGTCACCTCGTCGAAAGCGAGGTAGCCCGCGAAAGGCGCCGGGTTCCGGCGGCGCAGCCGGCGGTACAGGTCGAAGGGCTGCTCCCGAAGCGGCGCCTGGAAGCGCTGGGACAGGTTGGCCTGGAAGATGTCGCCCGCGACGATGTACTCGCGGACCTTCGCCACGGCGTTCAGGTAGCCGCGGTGGGTGAAGGTGGAGCGGAGCCCGAGGTCCGCCGCGGCGTCGAAGGCGTAGGCGGGGGCGGCGGCGCCGCGCGGCCAGGGCTCCCCAGCGGGCTCGTGACGCACCGACCGCGCGTCCGCCGATGCCAGACGCTCCAGCACCATGCGGCGACGCTCCGGTCCGCCCCGAGAGAGCAGCCAGGCGGCGCCGGCCTGCTGGTCCCAGGCGATCACCCAGTCGTAGCGGCCAAGAACGACATCGGGCAGGGCGAGGTCGTCGTACCGCGTCGGGGGAAGGCGCTCCAGCACCGCACCGTAGTCGTAGCCGATGTAGCCGGCGACGCCGCACTGGAACGGAGGCAGACCCGGGGCGGCGTCCGACCCCATTTCCCGCAGCCACCCGCGCGCCACCTCCAGCGCGTCGCCGGCGGTCTCGCGCCAAACTCCGCCCTCGAGCACCTGGACCGCGTTCCCCTTGCTCCGCACGATGGCCGTGGGGTCCGCCGAGAGGAAGGAGTAGCGACCCAGCGCCCGACCATCGGGAACGCCGCTTCCCGCGGACGCGCTGTCGAGCAGAAGAAGCCAGGGCAGGTCCAGGAACCGTGCCGCCACTTCGGCGGGGTCTCCCAGACCCTCGAGCGGCTCCACCAGCGGTGGAGCACCGCTCATTCCGCGCCACCGCGCCGGCCCGCGGTCTTGTCGCTCCTGGCCCGCTTGCGCCCCGCCGTGAGCTTCACGTGCTCGGACTTGACGTCGTCCGGCGGCGTCAGATAGCCCCAGGCCAGCGCGCCCTCCTGGCGGTACGTCTTGCCCAGCGTGATCGCGAGCTTGGCCTTCATCAGCTCCCGCCCCAGATAGAACGCATGGGTCGCCTCGTCCACGCCGAGCTGCGAGAAGATCTGCTGGATGTCGTCGCCCCGGACGAAGATCGCGTCGTTGAACACGGTGATCGTGGTGCGATCGGTGAAGATCCGGAAGTTGGGGTCGGTGACCGCCTCGTGGAGCCGGCGCAGCTCCGCTTCGTCCCACTCCAGGATCTCGGGGTCCTTCACGGTGACGAGCCGGTCGTCCACACCCTTGGGAATGGTGCGGTGGGCGACCGCATGGTGCATGAGGCGCCGGGCGATGTCGATCTCCTTCACCGCGCCCCGGGCCCAGGGGATGACCTCGGTGGTCAGCACGGCGCGCACGCCGAGCTCTTCGCAGATGGCGATCAGGAGCGCGTTCACGCCCGTGGTGTCGGCGCTGGTCAGCTCGGTGATGTTGCCGATGCCCATCATCTGCCCCGCGTCCGGATAGCGTCGCCGCACCTCGGCGTACCGCTCCAGCGAGGCCATGAAGCCGAACCCGATCGGCTCGATGATCGGGTCGAGCAGGTAGGGCACGTCCCAGGCCTCGAGTGCCTCGATGCTCGGTTCGAGAGTGTCGAGTCCCTCGCCCAGCTCCGGGATCACCACGGCGGTGACGCCCGTCCCGCGCAGCTCGCGTCCGACCTCGAGGTTCGAGCGGTTGAGGCTGAGCACCATCTCCGCCCCGGCAGCCACCGCGGTCCTGATCTCGTCCGGATCGAAGCTGTCGATACTGACCCGCATGCCGGCGGCGCGGAGATCCCGCACCACGTCGCCCAGCTCGGGGAAGGGAAGCCCCGGCGTACAGCCGACGTCGATGAGGTCCGCCCCGTTGGCGCGGAAGTACTCCGCGGCCGCGAGGACCTCGTGGCGGGTGAGCCGGGGTGCGTTGTTGATCTCGGCGAGGATCTCGATCCGATAGGCGCCGTACTCGGCGGCGGCGGAGGCCTGGCCGAAGTAGCGGGGGATCTCGCGCAGGTCCTTGGGCCCTTTCTCGACGGCGACGCCGAACCTCTCCCGCAGGATCGCGACGTCGCCTTCGCAGAGGCCCGGGATCAGCACCAGGTCGGTGCCGGGCGGGACCTCGAGGAACCTGGCGATCCACGGCGTCGTCATGAGGGCGGCCACCGTGATCCGCAGGACGGCGACCTCGGCCTCGAATGGCGGCTGCATCTCCGCCAGCACCCGCCGGAGCGCGGGTTCGGCGAGCTTGCCGGTGACGAAAAGAACGCGGCGGTAGGGCGGTAAGGCGGTAAGGCGGTAGGTCGGACCGCCGGCCTCAGGTTCACCGGGCGACGTCATCAGCTCCGCCGGCTCGCCGATCCACGCGACCGCCTTACCGCCTTACCGCTCTACCGCGGGTCCCCCGAGCGCACCCACTTGTTCGGCGTGCCTTCGAGCGCGCCGCCCTGAGGCCGCCAGAGCACGACCTCCTCGATCTTCCGCGCCAGCTCGAAGTCCTTGTCGGTGATGCCGCCGGCGGCGTGATTCTGGAGCTTCACCGTGATCCGGCCCCAGGTGACCGTCAGGTCGGGATGGTGGTAGGCCGCCTCGGCCAGATAGCCGACGGCATTCACCAGCATCAGCGTCGTGGGCCAGCCGTCGGTCTTGTACACCCGACGGATCCAGCCGTCCTCGAAGTACCAGCCGGGGAGATCCTTCAGCCGCTCGGCGATCTCCGTTTCATTGTACGTGCGCTCTTTGGTCGCAGGCATATCCGCTCCTTGGCTCCTGTTCGGCTAGACCACTCCGCCGTTCACATTGATCATCTGCCCGGTGATGAACCGGGCGTCGTCGGACGCGAGGAAGACCGCCGCCCCGGCGACGTCGTCCGGGGTTCCCCAGCGCTTCATGGGCGTCAGCGCCACCACCTCATCGCGGAAGCGAGGGTTCGCGTCCTTGCCGAAGGCGGTCTCGATGAAGCCCGGGGCCAGAATGTTGACACGGATGTCGGGCGCCACTTCGCGGGCGAAGGACTTGCTGAAGCTCATCACCGCGCCCTTCGCCACCGAGAAGAGCACCGGGTTCTCGCCCGCCATGCCGTGGCCAACGTGGTCCCACGCTACGTTGATGATGACGCCGCCGGGGCCCTGTTTCTGCATCAGCTGCGCCGCCTCCCACGACGCCAGCACGGTCCCGCGCACATCCACGGTGAGCACGAGCTCGAGCTTTTCGCGAGGCGAGAGCCTGGCGGCGTCGCCGGTGAGGATGTCGGCTCCCGCGTTGTTGATCCAGACGTCCACTCGGCCCAGGCCCTCGCGCGCCTGCCGCGCCAGCGTGGCGATGTCTTCCTCGCGTGTGATGTCGGTCTGCTGCACCAGCACGCGGCGGCCACTCGAGGCCAGCTCTCGCGCCGCCTCCTCCGCCCCGGCGCGGTTGGCGCGATAGGTGAGGAGGACGTCGGCTCCCGTCGCGACGCACCGCTTCGCGATCGCGCGGCCGATCCCGCTCGACCCGCCGGTCACCACCACGCCCTTGCCTTCCAGGGTCATGCCACCTCCCCTCCGCCGCAGGCACGCACTAACTTCATAAATCCTAACATATCAGGGCCTTAGCATCTCACAAGGGAGTCGTGATGCGGTTGCTGGTGAGCGTGAGGAGCGCGGAGGAAGTGTCGGCGGCGCTGGCCGGCGGCGCCGACATCATCGACGCCAAGGAGCCGGGGCGTGGATCACTCGGCCGGGTGACCCCGGCCGTGCTCGCCGCCATCGCCGCCCGCACGCCTGCGTCGGTGCCGCTCAGCGTGGCCCTGGGGGACTGCGCCGACCTCGACTCATTGCGGGTGGCACTCGACGGCGCGCGTCTCGGGGAACGGATCGCGCAGGTCTATCTGAAGCTCGGCTTCGCCGGGGTCCGGTCGCTCGAGCGGATCACGGCGTTGCTCGAGACCGCGGTCGCCTCCGCCAACGGGCCGGGAATCGTCGCGGTGGGCTACGCGGACTACGGGCTCGCCGGAACCCCTCCGGCGGAAGACGTGCTGCGCGCCGCGATCGCTGCCCGCGCGGTCGGTTTCCTGGTGGATACCTCGCGGAAGGATGGGCGCACCCTGCTCGACCATCTCCCGATCGAGGGCCTGGCCGCGCTGTCGCGGCGAGCCCGCGCCGCCGGACTGCTCTTCGCCGTGGCTGGAAGTCTCGATCCCGACGCGGTGTCCCGCCTGAGCGTGGTCGCTGATGTCGTCGGTATCCGCGGCGCGGCCTGCCGCGGCGGTCGGTCCGGCTCGGTGGATGCCGGTCGAGTGGCCGAGGTGCGGAGCCGAGTGAGAGCGGGGCCGACGCTCGATCCCGTGGGGTGAGCACCCGTCCTCCTCTGCCTCCGGCGGGCGACTGGCAGAACGCGACCCCTCGCCGTCACCGATGCTTTTCCGAGCGCTCGAAGTGCTTGTCGGTGCGTCGACTACGCCTCGAGGCGCAGGGGCATAAGTATTGCCCCGAAGGCGGGCGCCCTCACCACTCTGAGCCCCATGAATCCGTCGCGCCACCGCGGCCCGCTGAAGAGCAGGTTCGGTCGCCGCCTGCTGCTGCTCTTCGTGTGCTCGACCGTCCTCCCGACGGCTGTGGTCGCGACCCTGTCGTACCGCCAGGTCACGCGGTACCTCGTCACGCAGAGCGAGACCAGTCTCCATCAGGCCAGCAAGGCGTTCGGCGCCGCGATCTTCGAGCGGCTCCTCATGGTGGACGCCACCCTCAAGAACGTCGCCGCCAGCCCCGCGTTCGCCGATGCCTTGCGGCGCCCGTCCTCGGAGGACGCGCCAACGCTGGACCCGGACGCCTCGCGGCGATTCACCGCGCTCGAGTACATCGGTCGCGACGGCCGCCGCGTGCCCCTGGTAGGCGCGCTGACCGACGTCCCCATCGTGAGCGCTCGCGACAGCGCCGACCTGGCCGTGGGACTGCCGCTGCTCGTGGCGCGGCACGTGGCGGCCGGCGCGAGTCGCATGTATGTGATCCGGAGCGTGGTCTCCGGCCCAGCGCGCACCGAGGGCCTGCTGGTGGGGGAGCTCGACACCGACTACCTGTGGGCCACGTCGGACCAGAGCTTCATCTCCTCGGGAACGATCCTCACCGTCCGCGACGACCGCAACCGCATCCTGGTCAGATCCATCGCCGGCGCGCATTCCGCGTTCCAGACCCTGGGCCTGGATGCCCGTGCCGAGGGCGACTCGCTCCTCACTCACGCGCCGGAGACGTACGTCTCCTCCCAGTGGCCCATTCTCCTCGACGAGGTGTTCTCGGCGCCCACCTGGACGCTGGTGCTCGGCCGCTCCGAGGCCGACGTGCTCGGGCCGGTGCAGCGGTTCACCCAGACGCTGCTCGTGATCGTGCTCATCTCGACCGGCCTGGTGTTGATCCTGGGCGTGCACCGCATCAGGAGGGGTCTGGCCCCCATGCGCGAGCTCCAGGAGGGGACCCGACGGATCGCGGGCCGCGACTTCGGCAGCCGGGTCGCCATCCGCAGCCGGGACGAGTTCGAGGAGCTGGGTGCCTCGTTCAACGCAATGGCGGCCCAGCTCGACCGGCAGTTCCAGGCCCTCGCGACCGCCGCCGAGATCGACCGGGCGGTCCTCTCGGCGACCAGCGCGGGGAAGATCGTGGGCACGCTGCTCGAGCGTCTGCCGGACGTCTATCCCTGCGCCGCCGTGAGTGTCACGCTGATGATGGCCGACGGGGCCAAGTCCCTGCCCACCATGGTTCGCGACTGCATGACGGGGGCGCGCTACCAGGTGCGGGTGGATCTCCGGGCCGACGACGTGCAGGAGCTGCTCGACGGCGCCAGGTCGAGTCTGGTCCTTCCTTCAGTCGCCGGCCATCTGCCGCCCTATCTCGCGCCCCTCTCCGAGCCGGGCCGAGCCTACTTCGTGCTGCCGCTGCGCTATCAGGCGCAGCTCGTCGGCGTGATCTCCGTGGCCGAGCGCGTCGGGACGGCGCCGGAGCCGGACGCCCGGGTGCAGCTTCGCCGTCTGGCCGACCAGGCCGCGGTTGCCCTCGCGAACGCGCGGATGCTGGAGCAGGTGCGTACCCTGGCGTACTACGACAGCCTGACCGGGCTGCCGAACCGCCTCTCCTACAAGGAGCGTCTGGCGAGCGCGCTCGAGACCGCGAGCCGGCGAGGGGGCCTGGTGGCTGCGTTCTTCATCGACCTCGACCACTTCAGCAGGATCAACGATACGCTGGGGCACGAGGCGGGCGATCACCTGCTCCAGCAGGTGGCGGCCCGCCTCAGGGCGTCCTGCCGCGAGCGGGAGGACGAGGTCGCCGTCGCCCGCCAGGCGCTCGACCCGGAGGTCGCCCGGCTGGGCGGTGACGAGTTCACGGTGATCATGCCCGGGCTGGAGCATCCCGAGGACGCCGGCAAGCTCGCGCGCCGGATTCTCTCCAGCCTGGCGCATCCCTTCCGGCTCGGTGGCCGGGAGATCTTCATCAACGCCTCGATCGGCATCGCGGTCCATCCCTACGACGGGAAGGACATCGAGACGCTGCTCATGCATGCCGACACCGCGATGTACAAGGCGAAGGAGCATGGTGGTAACAGCTACCAGACCTACTCGCGCTCCATGAATGCCACCGCCCTCCAGCGTCTCACCCTCGAGAACGCGCTCCGCCGGGCGCTCGAGCGCGAGGAGTTCGAGGTTCACTACCAGCCGATCGTGGACGTCAGGAGCGGCGCTCCGACGGCGGCAGAGGCGCTGGTGCGCTGGCGTCATCCCGAACTCGGCCTGCTCCTGCCGTCCGAGTTCATCCCGCTGGCGGAGGAGAACGGGCTGATCGTGCCGATCGGGGAATGGGTGATGCGCCGGGCGTGCACTCAGAACCTCGAGTGGCAGCGTGCCGGGCTCGTGCCCATCCGGGTCGTGGTGAACCTGTCCAGCCGCCAGCTCACCCGCGGAATGACCGAGGGCGTGGGCCGGATGCTTCGGGAGACCGGCCTGGAGGCTCGTTGGCTGGGCCTGGAGCTGACCGAGACGGCGTTGGTGAACTACCGCAAGGAGGGCACCGACACCCTCCATGCGCTGCGCGCCATGGGGCTGCACCTGTCGGTGGACGACTTCGGGACGGGATACTCCTCCTTCAGCTATCTGAAGCACTTCCCGCTCGACACCCTGAAGATCGACCGCGCCTTCATCCGCGATATCACCAGCGACCCGGGTGACGCTGCGATCTGCACCGCGATCCTCGCGCTGGGACACGCGCTGGGCCTCACCGTCACGGCGGAAGGCGTGGAGACGGAGGAGCAGGTGGAACTGTTGCGGAAGCAGGGATGCGATCAGATGCAGGGCTACTACTTCAGTCGACCGGTGCCTGCCGAGGCGATGGCCGAGCTGCTGCGGGATCGCAGGGCTGGCCGCACGGCGCGGCGGACGGGCACACGGGGGGAGCGTGCGGTGGTGTTCAGCGCGCCTTTGTCACCCTGAGCGCAGCGAAAGGGACCATCTCGAGATGGCCCCCTTCGCTGCGCTCAGGGTGACGACACCTCTCGTACGAACCGCTCCCAGCCTACGATCTTCACCTCCAGCCCTGCCGGCACCACCGTCGCAAAGCACGCGTCCACCCCTTCCTTTCCCACCTCGGCCGGCTTGACCAGCTCCAGCCGCACCGCGTCGAGCGCCCCGGCGACGAACGCCGCCACGCTGTCACTGGTCACGTCCCAGCTGTGCGGCAGGGTATCGGCCGCTCGGAGCCAGCGCGAGGGGGCCAGTACCGCGATCTCGCCGGCCGTCAGCACGGCGGCGATGGCCCCCGGCTCCTCCACCAGCCGGCCCCCCCGGATCCGATCCGCGAGCAGGTGCGCATACTGGTCCATGGCGAGGATAGCCATCCAGTGTGCCGCTTCCGGCGAGAGCCCCAGCTCGCGATCCAGCTCGCGCACGACGTCGGCGAACGGTCCCCCGCCGGGCACGACCACCAGCGCTTCGCGCCGGCCGAGCGTGGCGACGGCGACGCACACCCGCTCCAGCGCACCCGAAGCGCCGAGCAGACCGCCGCCCACTTTCACCACGACGGGTCTCATGCCTCGAGCCTTGCCCCGAGGCCGTGGTACGGACGCCCCCGATGTCCCAACCGATGACGGCGGTGGTAGAATGGGTCATGCAGCTCATTCCGGTGATCGATCTGGCCCGCGGACTCGCGGTGCAGGGGAGAGCGGGAGACCGCGCGCGCTACCAGCCGGTCGAGTCGGTGCTGACGCCCGGCCGGCGGGGTGATCCGGTCGCCCTGGTGCGAGCCTACCGCGACGTGGTGGGAGCGGGCGAGTGCTACGTCGCCGACCTCGACGCGATCCAGGGTGGCGATCTCCAGCGCGGTCTCCTGCTCGACCTGGTCCGCGCCGCCGCGCCGTGTAGCTTGCTGGTGGACGCTGGCGCCCCCAGCCCCGCGGCCGCGGAGGAAGTGATCGCACTGGGCGCGGGCGCCGCGATAGTGGGGCTGGAGACCCTGCGCCGGCTCGAGGAGCTCGGGGAGATCCTGGCGACCATCGGGCCCGGGCGAGTGATCTTCAGTCTCGACCTCCGGCTCGGCCGGCCCATGGTGTCGCCCGAAGCAGCCGCCCACGGCCTCGGTGCGCTGGAGCCCGAGGCGCTGGTGTCCCGGGCGGTGGCCTCGGGGGTGCGCGCGGTGCTTGTGCTCGATGTGGGGAGAGTCGGAACCGGCGAGGGAGTGGACCTTGATCTGCTGGGTCGCATCCGCCGACGCTTCCCGCGGGTGCGGCTCCTCGCGGGCGGCGGCGTGGCCGACGCGGAGGACCTGGCGCGGCTGGTTCAGGTCGGCTGCGACGGTGCGCTCGTGGCCACCGCGCTGCACCTGGGCCGGATCGGTCAGTCCAGCGCGAGTGCCTCGCGCCAGGTGGCCGACTGCCCGTAGTTCTCCTCCACCTCCATCTCCAGCTGCGTGAGATGCCGGTAGCCCGAGCGGGCGAGCTCGTCGCGCGCCCGGGTGCCCAGGTACTGGGCCAGCATCTCGGCGGTGGTGTTGGAGATCGGGAGCAGGGCGCAGTCCGCGCGCGGGAACACGTAGGTCGGCTCGCCGAAGTAGTCCACCGCGATCCGGTTGTCCTCCTCGCGGAAGGCCAGCTTCGGATTGTGCTGCGGCAGTAGGACCTTGTGGTCGATCTCGTCCACCAGCTTGCGGGCGATCTGCTTCAGCACGCTGAAGTCGAGGACGAAGAGGGTCTCCGGCTCTACCGTGCCCTCGACCGCCACGCCGACCCGGTAGTTGTGCCCGTGGAGTGTCTCGCACTGGTGCCCGCGGAAGGTGATGAAGTGCGCGGAGGCGAAGACCAGGTAGTCCTTGCTCACCTGCACCCGAAAGCTGCTCGACACGACGCTCCCCTCGTCAGCGGTTCCAGCCACCCTCAAGTATAACGACGAACAACGCGGCACAGGTCAGGTCGGCCGTTGTGCCGGGATTGCGGGTGTTTCGCTGGTCGCGGAGGTCCACGTCGAGCGCCTCGAGCGCCGCGCGCCCCCGGGCGCTTGCGGTACCGCCCGCCGCCACCACCTCGCGGGCCCGCGCCGAGACCCGCTCCGCCTCGGCGAGGCCCAGCTTCCGCGCCACGTGGGTGTCAGGCACCGCGGCGAGGAGGGCGAGGAAGCACTCCACCGTCGCGTCGGACCAGGTCAGGCGGCGACGGCGGGCGTCGACCAGGGCAGGCGCGCCCACCTCGAAGGTGAGCGCGAAATGGGTGGTGTACTCCCGGGCGACCGCGTCACGCTCGGCCGCCAGCGCCATTGCGTCGCGGAGCGTCACCGTCGGAGCGCCGGACACATCTTCCGCGCTCGCGGCGCCCAGTCCCCCGGGATGGGCCCGGCGGATCGCGATGTAGGCGTCGGCCGCGTCCACGATGGTGGTCTCCTCGAGCACGGCGGCGAGCCGGCTCCGCAGATCGTCCCCGGTGCGGGCCGCAGCGCGGGCCAGCGGCGCGAGGAGCAGCACGATGCCGAGATTGGTGTTCGACCGGGCCCAGCGCGCGGTGGCCTCGAGGGCGGCGCGGATGGTAGCTCCGAGCGGGCGCGCCCCGGCCGCGGCGAGCGCGGGCCCGATCGCCACCGCGCTGGCCAGGAAGTCCTCGTACCGCGTGTCGTGGAAATGGCGTTCGGGTGAGACGTTGCCCGGTTTGGGCGCGCTGACCTCCAGCAGGCAGGCGAGTTGCGCTGCCGCGGCGATGTCCTCTCCGGTCACGGCCCCCGCCGGGCCAGGTGGTCCACCAGCATGCCCGCGACATCGACGCCGGTGGCCTCCTGGAGCCCCTGCCACCCAGGAATCCCGTTCACCTCCAGCACATAGGTGGTACCGTCCCGCGCCTGGAGCAGATCCACCCCGGCGTACTCGGCACCGACGGCGGCCGCCGCGCGCACCGCGAGCGCCGCCCATGCCTCCGGCAGCCGCGCGACCAGCGCCTGCCCCCCGCGCGCGATGTTGGTGCGCCACCCATCAGCCCGCCGCTCGATGGCGCCGAGCACCCGGCCGCCGATCACGAAAACGCGGTAGTCGCGACCCTCATGGTCGATGGTGCGCTGGAGGTAGTACACGCCCCGAATCGTCTCCACCGTGCGGAAGACGCGGTAGGCCATCTCCTCCTCCGTCACTCGCACCATTCCCAATCCCATCGAGCCGAACAGCGGCTTCACGATCACGTCGCCCAGCTGCCGGAATGCCGCCATGGCTTCGTCCGGGTCTTCGCACACGACCGTGTCGGGCGTGGGCAGCCCACATTGCTCGAGCAGGGCTGAGGTCCACAGCTTGTCCACGGTCCGCTCGATCGCACGGGGTGAGTTGACCACCCGTACGCCCCGCCCCTCGAGCCGGTGCAACGCATCCAGCCGGAAAATCATCTGTTCCAGCGAGCCCGAAGGAATGATCCGGGGGATGACCACATCCGCCTGGTCCAGCTCGACCGTCCGGCTGCGCAAGCCCGGACGGCCGCCGATGGATGCCGTCAGCCCTTCGTAGGGCACGATCGTCCCCTGGTACCCGCGCGCCGCCAGGGCGCGACTCAACTCACGGGTGTGCCAGCCCTCTCGGGAGGCGAGGACGACGACGTGCATGTGGCTACTTCGTTTCGATCGCGGTCATGCCGACCAACCCGCCGCTGGCGAAATTCGCCAGATCGTCCGACACCTTCTTGAACGCCGGGGTGGCGATCCCCTTCTTCAGATCGGCCATCGACTTGAAGTACAGCTCCGCCTGGCGGTAGAGCGGCGCCGGCGTGCCGTCGAGGGCCGACTCGAATTTGGTGAGGTCCGCCTTGACGAAGCCGATCTCCGCCTGGCCGGCTGTCACCAGCGGCAGATGGGTATCCGCGTAGTACTTCTCGAAGGCCGCGGCGTCGGTCGGCGGCTTGTAGAGCACGGTCACGATGGCCATCGGATCGTTGGCGGTCACCGTGGCTGGCTCGTTGGTCTCCACCGCGATCAACCCGCTGAGCCCGCCGTCGGCGAAGTTGGCCAGGTCGTCCGCGACCTTCTTGAACCCGGCGGTGGCGGTGCCCTTCTTGAGCGCGTCCATCGAAGGGAAGTAGAGCTCCGCCTGCCGATAATAGCCGGGCTTCGAGCCGTCCAGATTGTTCTGGAATCGGGTGAGATCCGCCTTCACGAACCCGATCTCCGCCTGGTTGCCGGACACCAAGGGGAGGTGAACGTCCCGATAGTACTTCTCGAAGGCGGCCGTATCCTTGGGATGGTTGTAGATCACCGTCACGATCGCCACCGGTCCCGCCACGGGACCCGCGGCGCTGTCGGGAGAGGCCGCTGGAGATGATCCGGCGCTCTTGTCCGCGGCCTTCTCGCAGGCCGACACCAGCGCGATCGAGGCGACCAGCCACCAGCTCAGTGGACGGCGCATGGCGATGCTCCTCGGGGTTGGGGAGTCAGGGCGGGGGATAGAGGCTCCCTACCAGCACCTCGGCATTGAGGTGCCCCGCGTGGAATGTACGGCCGGTCTCCGTGCTGGTCAGCCAGACTTCCGCCGGGCTGAACAGCAGTGGATCGATCTTGTAGAAGTCGCCTTCGTACCGCTGGAAGATCTCGTAGAATGGGGTGCCGTAGTCGCGCGAGGCGGAGGCCGGCAGCTTGGCGGCCAGCTCCTCCAGCTCTGCGTCGGCGGCACGAAGCGAATAGCGGGCCTGGCCCCCGTACAGAATACAATCGTTGGTGCGCCCGATCGCCCGCATGTCGTTCTTGGCCACCGGCGGAATGGGCGCGGTCCCCATCCCGCTCACCACCCGGCGCACATCGAAGCCGAGCGTCTCCATCTTGTGCAGGCCGGTCTCGAGGATCCGGGCGGAGATCTGCACACCTCCCGCGAGACTGGCCGTAGGCGCGACCACGAAGGTCAGGTCGGATGCCTCGAGACGCGCCTTCTGCGCCACCCATGCGGCCACCTCGTCGGTGGGCAAGGCCCGGCTCTCGAGCACGAGCACGCCCCGGCTCGCCTCCTCCTCGTAGGCCAGCTTGTCGAACAGCTCGCGCTCCACCCGCGCGTGCGACCGCAGGGGGCCAGAGCCCATCCCGAAAAACTTGCCGACCGAGATCGCCCACCCCGCGTACTGAGAAGCCATGCAGGCAATCGCGGGATGATCGGTCCACACCGTGACTCCCGGCCAGGCTGCCCCGCCGATCTGGAGCGGGGAGTAGCTGATCGTGCCGAGGCCGCCCATGCAGATCTCGCTGAGGGCCAGGCCTGCGCCGTACCCGCCGGGCAGCTCCACGCCGGCATCGATGACGCGCGCGCCGCCCGGCAAGGTCGAGAGCCTTACTCGCAGGCGATCCTCCTGCGCCGCCATGCGCTCGGCGATCTCCCACGCCAGCTCGTTCATTCTCAGCCCCGTCATCACGGTATCCATGCGAGAATCTCCCCGGCACCCAGCTCGGCGAGGTCGCCGCTGTAGCGCCGGTACAAGCCGGTTAGTTGCTCCGGGGTGATCGGGACGCCGCGCCGAGCCTTGAGGTATGTCAGTGTCACCGACAGGTGCGGCGGCCGGTAGGTGCACGCGTAACGATACGAAGTCGGAGGCGTGAGCGCCCCGAAGGCGACGATGGAGCCCCGCTTCGACCAGAGTCCGGGATCGGGTCCGATCCGCCCGAAGACGACGATCGACCCGGCGAGCATCGCCCGGCCCGCGCCCGCGTCGGCATCGCCCTCGACTACGATCAGCCCGCGGCGCAGCCCCGCGCCGAGCTGCCGGCCGGCGGAGCCTCGGACGATGATCTCCCCGCCGGTAATGCCGCGCTTGGCGCCGGGCTCCGCCGCCCCTGCGTGCGGTCCGACGTTTCCGCGCACCTCGATCAGGCCGCCGCTCATTCCCCGGCCGAGATGCCAGCCGGCGTCGCCCTCCACGACGATCTCGCCTGCGGCGAGGCCGGTGCCGATCCCGTCGAGGAGCGCCAGATCGCCGACCAGGCGTATCCGCGGCGCGGGAGCACCCCTGATGTCGAAGAGGTCGCCCAGCCGGGCAGACCCCTCCCCCTCGACCCAGGCCTTTTGCGCGCCGATCTCAGTCGCCATCAGGCCGGTCAGGGTCGCCCACGCCACTGTGGATGCGTCCACCCGCTGCCGCAGCGGCGCTCGGAGAGTCAGGGTGGCCTCGGGGGTCACGAGGCCATCGCCTCCGCGCTCATGATCCTGCGCAGGTAGAAATGATGGGGCCCGAGCTTGCCGCCGAAGTTGCCGGCGCTGATGGCGACGACCCCATCGCCGCACGCGGCCTCGATGCCCAGCCGCAGCGCCCGGCTCACGGCATCGACGTCGGTGCCGTCCACTACGATCTCCAGCACCGAGTTCACCGTTTCCGGCAGAGCCGTCGTGGTCACGACGCGCAACGTGGGGCAGAAGG
>Ga0210114_1000110_pt1 | contig 18824 bp, 17 predicted proteins | sample MayberryNW_TuleA_FD_185524 | JGI IMG/M metagenome (GOLD analysis project Ga0210114, IMG submission 185524) | Wetland microbial communities from San Francisco Bay, California, USA, that impact long-term carbon sequestration - MayberryNW_TuleA_D2... | ecosystem: Environmental > Aquatic > Marine >...
CACCAAGTTGTCCTCAATGCGAATAACTAGCCGAGTTGTCTATAAGCCCATTCTCGCTAGCCGCGTCTGATTCAGTGCGGCGAAGGTGGGAATCGGAAGCCAAGCCATAATGCGTTTCGTGAGAAGTGTGATGAACGGGTGCCTCATCTCCCAGGCAGACCGAACAGCGTCGGCATATTGCTTTCGGTTGGGACAGCTGATGTGAGCCTGAATGGTCCATCAGGTCACCGCTTCGAAGAAAAACTTCGAGACTTGTTCAGTATTGGACAATCGCGGTTTCTGTATGGGCGTGCGGTCGGCTACTATGCACTGTGTCGAGAGGGTCCAATTCAGGCCGCCCGTTGTGCGCCGTCCTCACGTTCTAAGCGACTCGGCCGCGGAGCCACCCTTCGAGGCCACAACCTTCAAGGTTGGCTCTCCTGTGAGACCGATCCAAGGGTTCATCGGGAATCAACGGGCCGAAAGAGTTGCGAGCAACCGTGTCAATGAGACAAGCAACCCGCTTGAGTAAGTACGCGCTCGGCAAAACGGGGAAAGAGTCATGAAGAACGAAACGAGTCGAGCGGGCGAACCGTTCGACGAGCACGCCAATGAAGACAGTTATTTTGCGCTGAAAGAACATGAATTGATTAAAGAGATGAAGAGCGAGCATCAAAAGGCTGAAGCGGCAGAACGACGGGTGCTGATGGCGACTTGTCCAAAGTGCTCAGGAAAATTGGCGAACTACACGGTTAAGGGCGTCGATATAGAGCGCTGCGAAAGTTGCGAAGGGATGTGGCTCAGTAAAGGCGATCTCGCCGAGGTTTTGCGACGGCAAGCCGGTGGGCCGCTGGGAGCTTTCATCGAGCGCTGTTTTGCCAAAGTGAAATAGCAGAAGAGTTAGACCGCGCCGCACCGACTAATTGAGCGGATAGTCGGCTTGCACATGAGAAAGTTGTCGTTAATGTTCCAAACGTACAACCCCACGGCGTGAATAGTGAGCGGGCGATCTTCAGCTCATTTCCAGACTCCTTCTCTTTGTTTTCAAAATTTCTCAGCACTCACGCTATGCGTAACTGCGCAAGCGATGCGCGGGCAGGTCCGCCGCTGATGTCTGGAACGATGTTCAATTCGAGGGCGGTCACGCCGTCAAGATCTACGGAGTAATCCTCGCGTTCGCTCGTCGTGGCGGGAGGGCTGAAATTATACTGCTGGCGCACGATTTCGCGATAGGACTGCCCGCCGTTTGACGACCACCGGAGCATAAACTGCTGAGTGCGCTCCAACTTATCTTCGTGAAACTCTAAATGCACACGCTTGATGCTCTGCGGCTGGTCAAACACAAGGCGGACGGTCTGCGGTCCTGGTTGCCCGGCTCGCCAACCCGATTCCGCCCCTGGTAGCAATCCCGACTCGATCGGATGCGCCGGGTCCTCCGAGGTCACCTCCACCTGCGCCAAAGCGTCCACATTAAGCCAATCCTGATTCCCGGGGGATGCGTCTCGAGTGTCCTGACCGATAATTCGTTTCAACATGGTTTACCTCCTTACGATTCGATCGCGGGCTAGATACATTCAAGTGTGCACTTTGTTTCTCGAGCATTAAAGAGCATCGGCCTTAAGCTCATTTTTTTTGGTTGTCTGCGCGTCTCCGGCCAGTCATCGAAACGGATGGCCATCTAACGACAAATTGGCGCTATGCTTGTGATAATTTCTTTTCAACCTGTTCAATATTAGACCGTAACCCTGCGGTCGTTCGACTATGTTCATCCAGTAACTTATACAAATAAACCTTCAGCGTTCGACGGCGAGTGGAAATCTGTGATCGGGTGACCGAAGACATCGGCGTGGTCAATAACTACCGCTCCCAGTTCGATCACAGCACAATCCTGTTTCGCCATCGTTCGGATGATGCAGGGAAAACAATCGTAGAAAAGCGACCTTTTGTAGTCCCGGAACGGACACAATAGGAGACTTTTTATGTTGAGCGCTTAAGTCCATGCTGACCCATTGTGCGACCTGCGGGATTGAGAAATCAACGCTGAATAAGGTTAACTGTGGTGTCAATTTTTTTATTCAATTTGTTCAATTTTAGACAGCGTTTTTACAGGGAGGCACAGTAAATTGCGTTCTTTGACAAAGAGCCCCGTGTTACGTGGAAAGATCCAAACGGGAGGCTATATGAATTTGAACCCATCGCCATTCGGGTTGGAAGACATCATCATAAATTCCGAGCTGCTAAACAGGCCCTCCAGAGCACCCAGCTATGAAATTGAAAATAAAGCTTTAATGGCGCTGGCACAGGCCCTTGTGGATGCACCCGATACGATCTTGCAAAGGCTTGCAGAGACGGCCTTGCAACTTTGCCGCGCTGACACGGCCGGGATCAGCCTGTTAGAGGAAAAGGACGGCGTTGAAGTCTTTCGTTGGGAAGCACTGGCGGGAGTGTTTAGCGACCGCCTTAACGTCACGATGCCCAGAGACGCAAGTCCTTGCGGCACCACAATCGACCGGAACGCAACCCAGCTCATGTACATGGCGGAGCGCGTTTTCCCGGCCCTGAAGTTTGAGCCGCCCGTCGTCGAGGCCTTGCTCATTCCGTTTCACGTCGGCCACAAACCCCTCGGCACGGTGTGGGTCGTCGCCCATGACGAGCGCCGCAAATTCGATCGGGAAGACGAAAGGATCATCAAGACGTTAGCTCAGGTCGCGTCGGTTTTCTGGCAACTATGGCAAGCACGGGCCGCAGCCAGCAACGAACATCAACGAGCCCTGGATTTGGGCGCTGCAAACGCCGGGCTGCAGGCACACATTGAGAACAGGACGAGGGTGGAAGAGCAGCTGCAGCAGCTCAATAGAGAGTTGCAACTGCGGATCGCGGAAAGCACTGCAGAATTGGCTAAGGCCAACGCCGAACTCGTGAGATTTGTCGAAGACGGCAAGGATTTTCGCAAGCAACTACGGCATTCAGAAATGACGTCAAATATAGGTAAGCTCGCGGCCGGCATAGCGCACGATTTCAATAACATTCTACATGTCATCCAGGCCTATGCCGCATTGATCATGAGCCATCCGGCCGAGCGAAATAAGGTTGTCGCGAATGCCGAGGTGATCAGAGCAACCGTCGAGGAGGGCGTCGGCCTGGCGCGGCAGCTGCTCGCGGCCGGGAGAAAGACAGAGACAAAATTCGACCTTGCCGATATTAATGACGTCCTCCAACGGTCGACTAACTCATTGACTCCGATGTTTCCGACGACAATTGTCTTTGCCGCAGATCTCGATCCGCGCGTGCCGATGATTATGATCGATGCCGGTCTTATATATCAGGCCATACTCAATCTCTGCATCAATGCGCGGGACGCGATGCCGGACGGCGGAAAAATTCTTTTACAGACTCGAACGACCTTGGGTGCCGCGCTGCGCCAACGTTTTCCCGAAGCCGAAGCAGAGCGATATGTTTACCTCAGCGTCACAGATACCGGCGTTGGAATGGAGGCCGATGTCAGGAGTCGCGCCTTTGAATCCTATTTCACCACTAAGAAGCCAGGCCAAGGGACCGGTCTCGGCCTATCGATAGTTCACGATATCGTCAGAGAACACGCCGGCTTCATCGAGCTAACCAGTGAACCAGGTTGCGGTTCGACATTTCATATTTATTTGCCAATACCGAGAGATGAAACAGCGACAGACGATATCAGTCTTCCAACGGCGCAAAACAAAATAGAAGATCGATCGCGGCAGTGTGAGACGGTTCTCTATGTGGAAGACAACTCCAGGCTCTCCGGTTTGATGCAAAGGTTTCTGGAGAGGGAAGGATTCCAGGTTTTGACGGCCCAAAACGGCGTCGAAGCGGTGGAATTGCATAGCCGTCATAAAAACCAGATCGGAATAGCAATTCTTGATCTTGGTTTGGCAAAACTGAATGGCTGGGAGGCTTTTCAAAAGATGAAAAAAATCAATCCGAAGTTAAAAGGTATTCTTGCCAGCGGTTACGTGTCCGCGGAAGCCGAGTCGCGCGTGGCCAAGGGAGAGCTGAGCGGCGTGCTTCAGAAGCCCTATTTTGGCGACGAAGTTCTGGCCGTAATTAAGCAGGCAATTAAGACCCAATAAAAAGGGGAGAGTCTTGTATCGACCGCGTTTGGTTGTTTGTATCTATTCATGTGACGGAACTCTTTAGGTCCAAGGCAGCATCGTTAAAAAAAAGGAGAGTGAAATGATGAAAACGACAGAGCCAGGCAAATTGTCTTACCTTTTATTAGGAATCGGCCTTGGCGCCCTTGGCTCCGTGCTGCTCGCACGCAAGGAGTCGCGCGATTTGCTTCGCGAGCGCAGCAGAAAAAGTCTCGATTATCTTAATCAACAAGCGGCAAAGCTGCGCGAAGCTGCAGACGAGATCGCAAAAAGGGGCAAGGAGTTCATCGGCCCGCATCGCGATTCGGTCAAGACCGATACGGAAGCCGAAAGGCAGGACTATCAGGAAGAGAAGCGGGACATATTGGGCGGGTAGAAACTTCCAGGCCGCAAAATTGCGTCGCTCGATGATAAGGGAGGATCGCATCGTCTTCAGCACGGACTGGTCGGAGTGGTGGCGTCATTTTCTCGATCTCGCTCCCGATGAGCCATCCAACGCCGTCGACTTTTTGCGCCGGCGGTATGTCGAAGAAGTGCAGCGGGCCGAGCGGTTTAAGCAGCGTGCCGAGAAGATGCACTATCGGCAGTATCGCGAGAAATTCATGCAGATGGCGAAGCAAAAAGGTCAACATGCCGAGCGCATCGGCAAAAAAATCGTCGAACTCGGCGGCAGACTGCCGGACGTGATGGAGCGTGGCGCAACGGACGAAAACAGTTGGCAATCTCTGTCGATGGCTCTTGAGGAGGAAAATCGCTCGGCCGACCGTCTACCGGAACAACTCCGGAAGATTGAATCCGAGAACCCCGACATCGCTAGATTTCTGCAACAGATTGCCCAAGAGCAAGAAAATCATCGTGGGGAAATCCGGGACATGCTGATGCGGAGCGATCCGTTCGCTTTCTCGCTCGCGTAGATGCCCGGTAGGCGACCGCATCGGCGAGCCGGACCCTCGGCTCGCAAGGGATCGCTGAGCTTCGGCGAACGCCAGCCCCCTTAATCTGCTACCCGGAGCTCATCGAGTGTTCCGGTCTAGGAACCATTGCGTGCGATTAATGCCCGCGTCGTACGGGTTCTCCATAAAGATGTTTGGCGCGGGCGTGGGTAACTCTACTATCGGCCTTATCGCGGCCCGGCGTTTTCACTACGCGAGCGATCCCGCGAATGCATCGCTGCGCATGAGCATCTCGCGGAATTCGTCACAATGGTTCTTTTCCTCTTTGGAAATCCGCTCCAGCAACTCGGCGATGTCGGGATAGCTTGTTGCCACCGCCCATATCTGCTCCATCAACTCGCCGGCGCAATGATCTTCCTCGTTTAGATCCTTCAGCAGATGTTGCCAACTACTTTGCTTCGTTGACGCTTGCTCTCCTGTCACCTCCGGCAGCTTACCGCCAAGTTCGAATATTTTTTTAGCCAGTAACCGCGCATGCTCGGTTTCCTCCGCCGCGATGTGGAGAAGCGTTTCGCGAAACTGTGGATAATGCATCTGCCAGGCATGTTGATTAAATTGTCTCGCGTGCTCGCTCTCATCGACATAGCGCTGGCGCAGAGTGTCAAGAGCCGTGCGCCGCGCTTCGTCACCGATGTTTAAAAAACTTCGCCACCCATGGGATAGTTCTGTTCGCATACCCCAAAACTCCCTTCGCAGTGAGTCACCAATGACCAGAATACGCATTATCCGTACCATGCTGCCAGCGACCGTCAGTCATAATTAGCAGGGTCCCCACCGGCAAGGTTGATAGAGAGCCAGTTTTTTAGCTTGTCGATTCGCTCCGCAGGATTGCGAAAATCACGGCGCATTCTCGCGAAAACGCGAACAGCGTCGATCGATTCACTGGATCATGCCAATCCTTCTGGCGATCATTCTGAGGCATGACTATTGCCTCTTCCAATCGAAGAAAGGAGACGAAACGATGAGAACGAACGTTGAAACCAAATTCTCTTACTTCCTAGTCGGTTTGTGTCTCGGGGCCGTCGGTGGATTGATATCTGCCCTTCTCGCGCGCAAAGAGACCCGGGATTTGCTTCGCGAGCGCAGCGCAAAAAGTCTCGAGTATCTGAATCAACAGGGGAATAAGCTTCGAAAGACGACCGAAGGGATCGTCGGAAAAGGCAAAGCGATGCTGAATCAAGGGTGCTGCTCGTCAGAAGCGGCCACGGGAAACGGAGCGCAGGCGCAGGCTCAAGAGAAAGCAAAGGCCGAGCTCTGATGGAATCGGTTAAAAAAGGGGACTCGGAACGAGACAACTAAAAAAGGGGCCGGCGGAGAGTAGCGCTAAGATCGCCAGCGGCATTTGCCCATGGCTGCAAGGGATAGTGGCAAGCCCCGAGCTCGCCGGCCCTGCAAAGGAATACGAGGTGCGCAGGGGGCCACCCACGGGAGAAGCGGCTTGCGACACATGCTCCTGGGCAGCCGAAAACATCTGCGCTGTTCTCACCATTAGACCTGAGGCGTTTCAATTTGAAATGCCGCCGTGACGAGACACAGGAGGAACTTATGAAAAGCTCCGTGGGTTTGTGGATCGACCATAGGAAGGCCGTGATCGTGGTTATTACAGACAAAGGAGAGGAAACAAAACTGATAATTTCAATGGTCGAAAAACAGCTCCGCCGTTCTGGTGATTCACCTCTCAAGGGTCCATATGAAGCACAACAAGTTCCTTTGGACGACAGCCGCGAGAGAGATTTTACTGGACATCTCAACATTTACTACGATGCGGTAATTGCGTGTATTCGGGATGCAGAGGTTATTCTGATATTCGGCCCTGGTGAGGCCAAAGGCGAGTTGAAGAAACGTCTGGAGAGAAACGAACTTGATCGCCGCATCGTCGCCATTGAAACAGTTGACAAGATGACGGATCGCCAGATCGCGGCAAAAGTACGACAGCGCTTTCCAAAATAAAGCTTTACAATAAGCGTTGTACCTTGGGCGTTCGTTAGTGACCGGCACCAGTGAAAACGCTCAAACATGACGACTGTTGAGGCCGGAGAATTCGAACTCACACGAAAACGCCGCTAGTCTAATTCCCGATCTGATTGACTCCCCGTCCCGCCCCCACCCGCCAGATTGCCGGGCGGCTGGACGGCGCCACGGGTCGGTTCGAACTCGCTGACCTGAGCCATCCGCAAGTCGATGACCTGCTCGACGATCTGGGCGAGCTGGTCGGAAAGATGGGCGGCCGGGTTCTTGTAATTCCGTCCGAGCGGATGGTGACACAGACGGGACTGGCCGCAATATTCCGATATTGAGCCGACAACAATCACGGAGAAAAACCATGCAGATCCAAATCAATACCGACCGTAACATCGCAGGTCACGAGGCGCTGGGTGCTCAGGTCAGTGGCGTAGTGGAGAATGCCCTGAGCCGAATCAGCGATCACATCACGCGAGTGGAGGTCCACCTGAGCGACGAGAACAGCGACAAGAAGGGCGGCAATGACAACATGCGGTGCATGATGGAGGCTCGCCTCGAACGCCGCCCGCCCGTCGCGGTCACTCACCGGGCCGCGACCTTGGACCAAGCCATCGACGGTGCTGCAGATAAGTTGACCCGATTGATCGAGAGTACGCTCGGGCGGCTGCGTGATCAAAAAAGTCGCAAGACTGACCCGCCTCCGCCTGGCTCCAAACTCCCGGAGGAGTGATGAGCGACACCACGGCGAGCTCGCGCCGAAAGACAGCATGAATGTGAACAATCCGGGGTTAGCATGGTTGTCTCAGATTGTCCGCTCACCTAGTATCGATTACGAACATGCGACGCACAAAGATCATTTGCACCGTTGGTCCTGCCACCGAATCGGTCGAGATGCTTCGCAAGTTGGTAGATGCCGGCGCCGATGTCTTTCGGCTCAACTTCTCCCACGGGACGGTAAGCGGACACCAGTCGATGATACGCCGCATCCGGGACGTCGCGGAGGAGACTGGAAAGCCCTTTGCCATCCTTCAGGATCTACCCGGTCCCAAGATCCGGCTTGGCGTTTTCAAAGATGGATCGGTCGAGCTTCATGCCGGAGATCGGTTTCGCCTCACAACCGATGAAGTTCCCGGGGATCATGCTATGCCAAACTTCCTGACGAAGTGAGGCCAGGTCAAAGCATTCTACTTGCCGATGGGACTGTGGATCTCGAGGTCGAATCAGCCGCCCCACGGGAGATTGTTTGCCGAGTCGTTCTCGGTGGAGTCCTCACGAATCACAAAGGCGTCAACGCGGTAGCCTGGATGGCATGGAAATCCGGAAGGCGATCGAGCTTAAGAAGAAGCTCGTGGCCGCTAAGACCGATTCGACGAACAACTCGCCGACCGCAATGCAGGGGGTTGGGGCGTCGTGGAGCACGATATTCAACTTCGACTCCATTAAGAAGGCGTTGAACTAACGGGAGTTCGCCGAGGCGATCAGCGTTATTGCGGATCCTGGCCGCGAGATTTTCCGCGCACGGCTTTGTTGGTCAAGACGGGAAATGACACATCGATCGCGGGTTACTTAACGTGGCGCAGCCGCGCTCGTGTCTGGCGTTCCTCGTGAAGCATTGCCCGACTCTACGTGTTCCTCCCGCATGCTGAACTTGATAGCCTGTGAATGAGTTCGATTCCCGCCAGATGATCGTGAGGGTATGAGGTTATGGATTGAAGTTGCTAATTCCTCGGAACCTAGTGCGCAAAAAGCACTCGGGTGCCATCGCAGTTTCGCAGCTTGAAGAACCGATTCGGTCCGAACTCTTCAGCAGCGAGCGTCTAGAGCAGCACGGCGAAAGCCTCGCCGCGGCTCAGCGCGTCACGACAATTCCTCGCAAGGGTCGGCCGTTGTTGCCGCGGGTGCTCGACAACGGACGAGTGCTGCTCGAATCGTATCGTTCAACCGCCCAGGCAATCCGTGAGGAGCGCGCCATCACACCTGCGTCCGAGTGGCTCGTCGACAATTACCACATCGTTGACGAACAACTGCGCGAGATCCACGACGATCTGCCGTCAGGCTATTACCGAGAACTGCCTAAGCTGGCGGGCGGCCACCTCCAGGGGTATCCGCGCGTCTTTGGGCTCGCCTGGGCCTTCGTCGCCCATACTGACAGCCGGTTTGACCCGGAGATGCTTCGTCGGTTCGTGCGCGCCTACCAGGGCGTACAACCACTGACGATTGGCGAGCTCTGGGCAGTCGCGATTACTTTGCGAGTGGTGCTCGTTGAGAATCTCCGGCGCTTGGCGGAGCACATCGTGCATGAAAGGGTGGCGCGCCAAGAGGCCGACGCAGTGGCCGACCGCCTCCTCGGACTTGGCGGCAGTTCAATCGAGCCCTCGGCGATAGTGCTGCGGCGGTTCGAGGGCGCCCCGTTGACGACGGCCTTCGCGGTACAGCTCGTCCAGCGGCTGCGCGATCAGGACCCTGTGATCACGCCGGCTCTTCATTGGCTCGAGCGGCAGCTCGAGGCTCAGGGCACGACGCCGGATGAGATTGTCCGCGTTGAGCACCAGCGGCAGGCAGCGATGAACGTGACCGTGCGCAACGTCATCACCAGCATGCGCCTGATTTCCGCCTTCGACTGGGCGGAATTCTTCGAAAGCGTGAGTCTTGTCGACGCGATACTTTGGACCGATACGGGCTTTGCCGCTCCGGACTTTGTGACGCGCGATCGTTACCGCCGCGCGATCGAAGAACTCTCGCGGGGCTCGCCACACGATGAGCGTGAAGTTGCCCGCCGGGCGGTTTCTCACGCGAAACGCTGCCGCGGCACAGCGCAGGAGGCCGCGGACCGCCGCGCGGATCCCGGCTATTACCTCATCGCGAACGGGCGTTTCGCCCTCGAGCAGGAACTCGGCTTTCGCATGCCGATCAAGACCTGGCTTCGCCGCGCCTATGTTACGAACGCAACGTCCCGGTATCTTGCAACCATCGCGATTGTCAGTGGCCTCATCCTGACTTTGTTTTTGTTCCATTCCGGCGCAGAGGATGTTGGAGTTGTCGCTGTGTTCTTCATTGCGCTTCTCGCTCTCGTGCCGGCTTCGGATCTGGCGATCGCATTAGTGAATCGCGAGGTCACGGAGTTGCTCGGCCCACGGGTGCTACCCAGGCTTGCGCTCCGTGATGGAGTGCCAGCGGATCTACGGACCCTGGTTGTCGTGCCGACTCTCCTTCTCGGCCCGGCTCAAATTGCGGAGCAGATCGAGCGTCTGGAAGTGCACTTCCTGGCGAATCCAGATGGCGATCTTCGATTCGCACTCCTCTCCGACTGGACAGATGCGCCGCACGAAAACCTGCCGGGAGACGACGAACTGCTGGCCGCAGCGGTCGCCGGTATCGCGCAATTGAACCGCCATCATGGACTCGCCGCAGATGGCAGCGAGCGATTTCTCCTTTTCCACCGGCGGCGCCTATGGAATGAGAGCGAGCGCAAGTGGATCGGCTGGGAGCGCAAACGTGGAAAACTTCATGAACTGAATCGGTTGCTGCGCGGCGCGCCAGACACCACCTTCGTGCCGGCGGGCGGTAGTGCACCTATTGTGCCTTCTGATGTCCGCTACGTCATCACCCTGGATGCCGACACGCGGTTGCCAAGGGGGGCCGCGTGCCGATTGGTCGGCACGATGGCGCATCCGCTCAATCGGCCTCGGTTCGACCCCCGTGTCGGCCGCGTAGTTGAGGGCTACGCCCTACTTCAACCGCGCGTCACGCCAACCCTACCGACCGATCGCCAGGGTTCTCTTTTTCAAAGGATCTCCTCGGGTCCCGCTGGCATCGACCCGTACGCCTCCGCCGTCTCCGACGTCTATCAGGATCTTTTCGGCGAAGGCTCCTACATCGGCAAAGGAATTTATGATGTCGATGCGTTCGAGGCCGCCCTCGCCGGAAGAGTGCCGGAGAACGCTTTGCTGAGTCATGACCTTTTTGAAGGCATCTTTGCGCGCGCCGGACTCGTCACCGACATCGAGTTCTTCGAGGAATTTCCCTCCCACTACGAGGTCGCTGTGGTGCGCCAGCACCGCTGGGCCCGAGGTGACTGGCAGTTACTGCCATGGATTATCGGACGCGCACCGAGAGGTGCTTCGATTCCGCTGATCGGCCGGTGGAAAATGCTTGATAATCTCCGCCGCACACTTTTCGCCCCGGCGGCCTTTCTGACTTTGATTGCCGGTTGGACGCTGCCGTTCGCTGCGCCTTTGATCTGGACGACATTCGTACTCGCATGTATCGCTATTCCTCCCCTTTTACAGGTGCTGATTGGCGCGATCCCGCGTCGCCGCGGCATTTCCAAACGCAGCCATGCGCGGGCGGTCGGCACGGATCTGGTGCTTGCCGCATCGCACGTCGGACTGACGGTGACACTACTTGCCGACCAGGCAAGGTTGATGACCGACGCGATTGTACGGACGCTCACACGCGTCTTTCTAACACGCCGCAAACTCCTCGAGTGGGTGACGGCAGCGCAAGCGAAATTCGGTTTCGACATTAGCCTCAGCGGCAGCTACCGCCGAATGAGCGGTACGGTAGCGCTTGTGCTCGCCGTAGGCATCTTGGTTGCATTGCAACCGCCGGAAATCTGGCCGATTGCGGCACCATTCGCTCTTCTCTGGGCTCTGTCACCCATGGTGGCTTATTGGACCAGCCTGCCACCGCGCGCGGCTGCTGCTCAACCTCTGTCGCAGGATGACGTTCGTACGCTGCGCTTAACCGCGCGGCGGACCTGGCGATTCTTCGAAGCGTTTGTCGGCCCGGACGACCACGCGCTGCCGCCCGACAATTTTCAGGAAGAGCCGACTCCGGTCGTGGCCCATCGCACCTCGCCCACCAACCTCGGGCTGTATCTGCTCTCCATCATCGCTGCGCACGACTTCGGGTGGATCGGTACGGTCGCGGCAATCGAGCGGCTCGAAGCCACGCTCGGGACCATGAACGGCCTCGAGCGGTTTCGGGGTCACTTCTATAACTGGTATGATACGCACGACCTTCGTCCGCTCGATCCTAAATATATATCCTCGGTTGATAGTGGAAACCTCGCCGGCCACCTCATCGCGCTCGGACAGGCCTGTCAGGAGATCATCGACCGCCCGCTGCTTGGCCCACATGCGCTCTCGGGGATCGCCGATGCCATCCTACTCCTCCGCCAATCGGCACGTGCGATCGTTGATGACCGGCGCACCCAAACGGTCACCCGGAAAAACTTGGATGAAGCACTCGATGCCCTGACCGCCGCTCTCAGTCCGGTCCCTGTAACTCCAGATGAGTGGATCGACCGCCTTGCTGACCTCGGGGCCCGCGCAAATACGATGGAGGACATTGCGCGCACGCTGACCGCGGAACGAGGTGACAGCGCCGAGGGTGAGTTAGTGGCCTGGGCGGAGGGCGTGCGAGCGGCCATCGAAAGCCATGCACGCGATCTCGACGTGGCAATGCCCTGGGCAGGGCTTGTCTTTCGCAAGGCTCCCATCAATCGCGCGACGATCCGCGAACAAGATTTGGTTTCGATGACGCTGGCGCGCTTTTTTCTCTCGGTCCCAACTCCGGCCGATGCGCCTGACCGCTGCGAAAGCGCCATACGCGAACTCACGATGCAGCGCCAAAGCTTGGCGAAAGACAGCGCCGCACAGAGCGATGCCCTTGCGGAAATCGATACAATCATAGAGGCTCTCGCACGTTCTGCCGCAGCCTGTAAAGCATTGGTCCGCCGCCTTTCAACTCTTGTCCAGCTCACGAAAACGACATTCGAGGAGATGGACTTTGGCTTTCTCTTCGATCCCACGCGTAAACTGTTCTCAATCGGCTATCGCGTTCCCGACAATAGCCTCGATCCGAGTTGTTACGATCTGCTGGCTTCTGAGGCGCGACTTACAAGCTTCATTGCCATCGCAAAGGGTGACGTGCCTTCGGCCCATTGGTTCCACCTCGGTCGCGCATTGACGCCCGTCGATCGCGGGTCTGTGTTGGTTTCCTGGTCGGGGTCGATGTTCGAATACCTCATGCCGATGCTCGTGATGCGTTCGCCGTCTGGGGGTCTGATAGGCCAGACGTGTTTTCTCGTCGTTCGCCGTCAGAGGAAATATGGAAGTGAGCGTGGCGTTCCGTGGGGAGTCTCGGAATCGGCCTACAATGCACGCGATCTGGAGCTGACCTACCAGTACTCGAATTTTGGCGTACCTGGCCTGGGCCTCAAACGCGGCCTGAGTGAAGATGTGGTCGTCGCGCCTTACGCGACAGCGCTGGCGGCGATGATTGACCCGAGAACCGCGGCAGAGAATTTCGTACGTCTTGCCGAGGCCGGCGCGAGCGGCCGCTACGGCTTTTACGAGGCACTTGATTACACCGCCACCCGGCTCCCCGAGAACCAAACGGTGGCCGTCGTGCGCGCCTATATGGCACATCATCAGGGGATGTCGCTCGTGGCGCTCGCAAATGTCCTCCATGACGGTGTGATGCGCGCGCGCTTTCACGACGAGCCGCGCATGCAAGCCACTGAGTTGCTGCTGCAGGAACGCACGCCACGCGACGTCTTGGTCACGCGGCCCAGGGTCGAGGAGGTGCGGGCGGTCGCAAACGTGCGCGAACTCGTTCCAACGGTGCTTCGTCGCTTCAGCTCCGCGCATGACGCAACTCCGGCCATCCACCTCCTCTCCAACGGACGATATTCGGTGATGGTCACTACCGCGGGCTCCGGATACAGCCACTGGCGCGACCTTGCCGTCACACGTTGGCGGGAGGACCGCACGCGTGACGCCTGGGGAATGTACTTTTTCCTGCGCGACAGATCCAGCAGCCAGGTCTGGTCGGCTGCATACCAGCCGAGCGGTGTCGATGCGGACACCTATGAAGTGGCTTTTTCCGAAGATCGCGTAGAGATCCGGCGGCGCGATGGCGCGATCGGGACCACCCTTGAAATCGTAGTTTCGCCGGAGCACGACGCGGAAGTGCGCCGGGTGTTGATAACGAATCTCGGAGCACGAATCCGAGAGATCGAGCTGACGTCGTACGCCGAAATCGTTCTGGCGACATCGGCAGCGGATGCGGCCCATCCGGCTTTTTCCAATCTGTTCGTGCAGACGGAATTTGTTGCCGATCTCGGCGCCCTGCTTGCCACACGCCGGCCACGCTCAGAAGGCGATCCCCAGGCCTGGGCGGTGCACGTCGTCGTCGCCGAGGGGGAAACCATAGGCGAGATGGAATACGAAACTGACCGCGGTCGGTTTCTCGGTCGCGGTCGCGGGGTCCGAACGCCAATGTCGGTCATCGACGGTCACCCGCTATCCAACACGGTCGGTAGCGTGATCGACCCAATTATGAGTCTCAGGCGCTGTGTGCGGCTTGCGCCGGGCGCCTCCGCGCGGGTCACGTTTTCGACGCTTATTGCGCAATCGCGCGACGAGGCGCTCGCCTTGGCCGACGAGTACAATAATCCAGCAACATTTGAGCGCGCCGCCACCTTGGCGTGGACCCAGGCCCAGGTGCAGTTACGCCATCTCGGCATCGACGCCGATGAGGCCCATCTCTTCCAGGACCTTGCCAGCCGGATCCTGTACTCCGACGCTGCGCTGCGGCCGTCATCTGCAGTGCTCACGGGCAATACCCGCGGACCCTCGGGATTATGGCGACACGGAATTTCCGGCGATCTTCCAATCGTGCTCGTGCGCATCGATGAGGCTGAGGACCAGGGTATCGTTCGTCAGTTGCTCCGCGCTCACGAATACTGGCGGATGAAGCAATTGCCGGTCGATCTCGTGATCTTGAACGAACAGGCCCCATCCTACGCGCAGGATCTCCAGGAACTTCTGGAGACCCAGCTCAGGGCCAGCCAGTCACGCTTGCAGCACGAGGGGCCCGAATCGTCGGGCAGCGTTTTTATTCTCAGAGGAGATTTGATCTCGGCCGAAGAACGCACACTGATCCAGACCGCAGCCCGGGCTGTGCTCTTGAGCCGCCGCGGCACCCTGGCTGAGCAAGTGGAACGTCACAAACGGTCCCAAACGCCTGCGTTGCCAGTGCCACTCCCTGTGCCGACAACCGATTCATTGGATGCCCTGCCTGCGCGGCCGAAACTCGAGTTCTTTAATGGGCTCGGCGGCTTCACTGCTGATGGCCGGGAATATGTGACCATCCTGGGAGAGGGGCAGTGGACGCCGGCGCCCTGGATCAACGTGATCGCGAATCCGTCCTTTGGCTTTCAGGTCTCAGAATCAGGCTCAGGTTACACCTGGTCGCTAAACAGCCGTGAGAACCAGCTTACCCCATGGTCAAATGATCCGGTCAGCGACCCGCCCGGCGAAATTATATACGTGCGGGACGAAGACACTGGCGAGTTGTGGAGTCCAACGGTGCTGCCGATCCGGGAGGAGGCATGGCCCTATACCGCTCGACATGGCCAGGGCTACAGCCGCTTCGAGCACGCGTCACACGGAGTCTGGCTCGACCTCCTGCAGTTGGTACCGCTCGCGGACCCCATTAAGATCTCCCGCCTCACCATCGAGAATCACTCTGGTCGATCCAGACGTCTCTCCGTGACCGCGTATGTCGAGTGGGTGCTCGGGGTTTCACGGAGCGGCTCTGCCCCTTTCGTTGTTACCGAGATCGACACGGAAACGGGGGCCATGCTCGCGCGCAACGCCTGGAACAGTGAATTCGCCGGCCGCGTGGCGTTCGCCGATCTAAGCGGGCGCCAAACCGAGTGGACGGCTGATCGGACAGAGTTTCTGGGTCGCAACGGCACACCCGATCATCCGGCGTCCCTCGAACGAGGAGACCATCTCTCAGGCAAAGTGGGCGCCGGCCTCGACCCGTGCGCTGCCCTGCAGACGATGGTGGAGCTGCGTGCCGGCGGCCGCGCCGAGATCGTCTTTTTTCTCGGCGAGGCGGCGACCACGGAAGAAGCGCGAATATTGATCGCGCTTTACCGCGGAGCCGATCTCGATGAGATCCTGCGCGCGGTCACCAAGCGCTGGGATGACATCCTTGGGACGGTGCAGGTGAGAACTCCCGACCCGGCAATGAATATTATGCTTAATTGCTGGCTGCTCTATCAGACGCTCGCCTGTCGTATCTGGGCGCGCTCGGGGTTTTATCAAGCCGGCGGTGCCTATGGCTTTCGTGATCAGCTCCAAGACGTGATGGCGCTAATGGTCGCGCAACGAGACATCGCTCGCGCGCAATTGCTGCGGGCCGCCGCGCGACAGTTCGTTGAGGGTGACGTCCAGCACTGGTGGCATCCGCCGTCAGGCCGCGGCGTGCGCACCCGTGTCTCCGATGATCTCGTGTGGCTGCCGTATGTGGTCGTCCAATACTTGGAGGTAACGGACGATTTCACACTTCTTGACGAGGTGGTTCCCTTCCTGGAAGGTCCCACTCTGGCGGCTGGCCAGGAAGATTTGTATTTCGAGCCCGCCGTATCAGCGCAAACCGCCACCCTGTTCGAGCATTGTGCTCGCGCGCTCGATCGCAGCCTGGCGGTTGGCAGCCACGGTCTTCCGCTGATCGGCACGGGAGACTGGAACGATGGGATGAACCGGGTCGGATCTGCAGGAAATGGCGAGAGCGTCTGGCTCGGTTGGTTTCTTCACACCATACTCTGGGAATTTGCCCGGCTTGCCGATGGCCGCGGCGAGCATCAGCGCGCCGAGACGTGGCGGCTCCACGTCAGTGCACTGAAGGCATCGTTGGAAAGAGAAGCATGGGATGGCGAGTGGTATCGGCGCGCTTACTTCGATGATGGGACGCCGCTCGGCTCTGCCGCGAACGCCGAATGCCGCATCGATTCAATCGCCCAATCCTGGGGTGTTATCTCCGGCGCCGCGGAGCCCGCGCGTGGAGCGCGCGCCATGGCGGCCGTCGAGAAATACCTCGTTCGCCGCGCGGAGGGCCTCGTGCTCCTCTTTACCCCGCCGTTTGATCACGCGAGCCCCGACCCGGGCTATATAAAAGGATACCCGCCAGGCGTCCGTGAAAACGGCGGCCAATATACCCATGCGGCGATCTGGTCCGTTATCGCGTTGGCGGCACTCGGCGAAGGCGACAAGGCCGGCGAACTTTTCGCGCTCTTGAACCCAATCAATCACACGAATACCCGCGCCGGCGTTTCCCGGTACAAAGTCGAGCCCTATGTCGTCGCCGCTGATATTTATGCGGAGCCGCCGCACGTCGGACGCGGCGGCTGGACGTGGTACACGGGGTCGGCGGGTTGGATGTATCGGGCCGGCATCGAGTGGATCCTCGGATTCCGGGTGCGCGGCTCGGTTCTTCATTTCGATCCCTGTATGCCGCGGGCGTGGCGGAGCTTTGAAATCACATTCCGCTATCACTCGTCGCGCTACGAAATCTTCGTAGAGAACCCCCAGGGGGTTGCGCGCGGAGTGCTGTCTGTTGAACTCGATGGTACAGCGCTCACAGGCGGCAGCATGCACATTCCTCTTAACGACGACGGCGCAACGCACCATGTCCGCGTCGTTCTTGGGCGAAGAGATAGAGATAAGGCCGAGCGGGCGAAATCTAATCGAATGTTCGAGCACCCAAAATAGAGTCTTCCGCTGCTCGGGGTTTACGCCGGTTTCTCCGTGAGATGTTTGGCGCACGCGTCAGCAACTCGACTATCGGCTTTATCGTCGCCCGGCATAATCGCCCAACTCTGCGTTTCTATGTAGCGGCCTTTGTCCCAGGAGTCTTTCCCGTTCATTTCTTTGAGCTTCTCGCTCTTCTCCGAATCGCGGTTAAATTGTACGACACAAATCGCGCCCAAGCGCTCGGCGACAGCATCCGCCGCAACCTCCTTCGCCATTGCCGCAGCGGTGCCGCCGGTCACCCATCCGCCATAGTTAAATCCGATGAGCGCTAATACAACCGCGCCGCCGATGGCACTCCACGAACATAACTTGATTTTTTCCCAATCCATGAGACACCTCGCTCAACTAAGCTTGGAACACGCCGATTTAATTCCCCGCACTGGTGGCAAATCCAATAGTCCGAGTACTGCTTTGGCGCGGAACATTCGTCGCAGATTCGACAATGATGATGGTGGCAGTCAGCACACTCGGGGCTGCTGATTCCAGCCGACGAGCTTCTGTCATTCCAAGCAGGTTTCGAGAGACCGGTTCGGGTCAGAAAACAATGCCGGTTCCGTACACCATTGTATTCCTCTGGCACAGGTTGGATCACTCCGTCTCGCGCATCGAACGTCACCAAATCCATGTTATTTTCCTCTCCCATTCCAGCGTCACCTCGCGTTTCCTCATCAGGAATAAGTTTCATGCTGCGCTGATCCGGCAAGAGTTGCTGTCCAATATTGAACAATCGTGAAGAAATTATTGCCGGAATCTCACAGCGTGCGGGGGAGATCTCACACGTGCCGGGGCAGCTTGCCGGCCTTTAGCCGCGCGTTAATTCTTTTCAAAGGAGTTCGTAACGCCTGGTTCAAAGGAGAGCTGTTGATGGCAAGGAAGATACTGGTTGTCGGAGATTTTCATGATCTGCGCGAGATGCTCGGAACGGGATGGAACCCAATCCTGGCCGAGAGTGGCCGGAAGGCGCTGGACAAACTCGAGCAAGAAACGCCGGGAATCATTCGCCTGGACATGCGACTGCCAAATATAAACGGCTTCGAGCTCGCGGCGATTATAAAAAAGCACCGTGTCTACAGGAGCATACCATACTTGCGGCGACCGCGTTCCTGACCATATCGCCCGGCAGCGGTGTCTTGCGGCAGGCTGCGATGATTTCATTTCCAAGCCTTTCTCGTTTGCGGCGCTGCAAA
>Ga0210114_1000111_pt1 | contig 18807 bp, 16 predicted proteins | sample MayberryNW_TuleA_FD_185524 | JGI IMG/M metagenome (GOLD analysis project Ga0210114, IMG submission 185524) | Wetland microbial communities from San Francisco Bay, California, USA, that impact long-term carbon sequestration - MayberryNW_TuleA_D2... | ecosystem: Environmental > Aquatic > Marine >...
GCCGACTTTCAAATCAACCTGCTCGGCGAATTCCGTGGCAGATATTTTTCCGCCTTCGCCGCGCATTCTTTTTACAGCGAGCGTGCCCCCCTCTAGCGCGACGGCGATTTCGTCGGCGCCGATGGCGATCACTTCGCCGGGCGCGGCGGAGACATCTCCCGCCCGCAGGCGCGCGTCGAAAATGCGAACCCTCTTTCCCTGCCAAATGCTGTGCGCGCCCGGTTGGGGATCGCACCCGCGGATCAAATTGTAAAGCTCGTTGGCCGGCTTGGACCAATCGATTTTGGCGTGTTCGTCGCCGCAGGGAGGATCGTAAGTTGCTTTGGACTCGTCTTGCACAATCCGCGGCGGGTTGCCTGCTTTGATCAAATCGACGGCTTCGCCGATCGCTTCGATTCCCATGGGAAAAAGTTTGTTGAAATACAGTGTGCCGGTGGTGTCGTTCGGGTCCACCCGCACCTCTTTTTGCAAGAGAATGGGACCCGTGTCGATGCCCTTATCCAACCAAAAAATCGTCAAGCCGGTCACGGCTTCTCCCCTGATCAAAGCCCAATTGATCGCGGTCCGGCCGCGATATTTCGGCAACAGTGAAGGATGATAGCAAATGCTGCCAAACCGCGGCGCATTGAATACCGGCGGGGGAATGATCTGGCTGACAAATGCCAGGATCGCCAAGTCTGCCTTGAGGGATACGAATTGTTCGGTGACCTCCGGGGTCTTGAGCGTTTTGTGTTGATGCACCGGAATCCCCAGCTGAAGAGCTCTCTGCTTGACCGGATCGATTTTTCCACCCGGCGCATCGGGAAAACAGAACACCGCCAGCACCTCTTCCCCTTTACTGAGAAGTTTGTCGAGAGTTTTTTCCGCGAACGCCGCTTGACCGATCAAGATGATTCGCAAGGTTGCGCTTCCTTTCCCATCCGCTCCGGTTAACCGATGACTTTATAGTCCCCGCCCATGTAGCTCTTGCAAAGATTGACGTACGTCGCCGAGCCCATTTTGATCCAGTGCAGAGCTTCTCCGGCGAGTTCCTTCTTTACTTTTGCCGGCGCACCGGCAGCGAGCACTCGCGGCGGGATTTTCGTGTGCGGCACGACGACGCTGCCGGCCGCGATCAACGCTTCTTCCCCGATCTCGACGTTTTCAAGCAGGGTGACGTTCATGCCGATGATGGCGCCGCGCCGGATCAGCGGGCCTTCCATGATAGCGCCATGGCCGATCGTGCAATCGTCCTCGATGATGGTCGGCGCCTCGCCCGAATGGAGCACGCAGTTATCTTGCACGCTGGTGCGCGCGCCGACGACGATCGGGTTTTGGTTCTGGTCCGAGCGGATCACCGCGCCCCACCAAATACTCGCTTCGTCGCCGACGATCACATCGCCGATGATCACGGCCGTCGGCGCGACAAAGGCGCTGGGAGAAATCTTCGGTGTCTTGCCCTTGTATTCGATAATCATGCGGAGTGCCTCCGGTTATCTGGGTCACGATATGGGACGGGAATAGGGAAATCAAGATTGTCGACAATTTGACCGGTCTGGTCCCGTGCCGTTCGGGATTCATCGCACGAACGGTATTGACGCCGGGTTCTGTCGCGCATCGGCGAGCGACTTTCGCCGGGCAACGTTAAGCGCCGCCACGCCGGCGCGAGCCGCTCGGCAAAATGTTGGAGTGATCAATTCATTTTCAGGGGCTACGACGGCTCCGGTTTGATTGAGTTTAGTGGAAGTTCTCCAAGCCCTACTTGGCTTCCAGTACCTGTTTAACTCGATTCACGACGGCGGGCTCCATTGCATACAAACCATTCACCATCTTTTCTATGCCGGGTCCGTCGATCGGACTGATCTCTAGCTTCGCCTTCTCTGCCTCCGCCAGAAACTGAGGATCTTTCAGAGTATCGATGAAAGCTTTCTGCAAGGTTCGCACGCGCTCTTGGGGCACTTGGGGCGGAAGGGAATAGAGCCTTTGTTTGCCGTAAAGATCGCCGGCGATCTGGAGGAGTTTTTTTCCTTCGTCCGTCTTGGCGTATTCGACGGCGAGAGGAACACCCTTCAACTCGGGATGAGGGTCGAGGGTTGTCTGGAGCACAACCTGAACCTGTCGTGCGCGCAGAGCGTTGGCCCAAGTCACCTTCGCCGATTGCCAGCCAAACGCGCAGGTGCCGTCAACTTCCCCGGTTTCCGCTGCAACCCTGATGTCGGCGGTACCCTTGTAACCCTCGATCAGCTGCATGGGGAAACCGGCCGCGGCGGCGAGGAGCTTGGTATCATCGGTTCCGCTGGTGCCGGGGCCGATCGCCCCCAGCTTGACCCGTGTTTTAGACTTGCGCCACTCATCTGCCGTCTTTATCCCACTGCGTTCGGTGGTTATGCAGACGAGGGAATCCGCTGTCGGCATACCGAGCCAGCCAAACTTGCGCCCTTCAAATTTCACCGCAGGGTTCCCCATCATGTGCTGTAGAATAAGCGGGCCGGACCAATGTCCGATGTATGTTCCGTCGCGAGGAGCGCTGTTGAAGATGTAATTTGCCGAGATCAGCATAGCCGCCCCTGGCATATTCTGGACGACCATGGAGGGTTTGCCGGGAACGTATTGAGCGAAATGGCGCGCGATCAGCCGGGTGTACGTATCATAGCCTCCGCCGGCGGAACCCCCGACAACGAAGTGAATGGTTTTGCCCTTGTAGAAATCTTCGATCGAGGCAGCAAGCGCCGATGTGACCAGCGATAGCGAGATAAAAACAGAGAGTAAAAATACGCTGAATGTTTTGGCCATGAGCCACCTCCGTGTAATTTAGCGGTCCGCTGGAGGCTAAGTTGCCCGCGAGATCATGTCAAGGGCTCAGAGGAGATCGGGAGATCTCACGAACCTAGATGTCCGAGATGCGGTTCCAGATGCCGGTCTGGCACCAAGACCTTATCCCACCCGATTCGGATCAATCAGGCGTTGTCTTCTCGGCGCGTCAACTTACACCCGCGCGGGTAGAGTCGATTTATAATGGCAGACGAGATGATCGAACGGCTGAGAACCGGATTGCTAAAACTACAACGTCATTGGGTGATCGCTACGAGAGTTATCTTCAAGCGTGGCATTGATACAATACTGCTGAACATCGGCAGCGGTCAGATTTGGGCCGGGAGCCAGCAATGCTAACCGTTCCATTGCGTTGCGTAGCTCGCGCACATTGCCGGGCCACGAATGGGCGAGCAGCGCGGCCACAAAGTCAGTAGCCCAGGGCATGGTCGGCCTCTGATATGTTTCACCGAACGACTCCAGGTAATAACGAGCCAATAGCAGAATATCATCACCCCGTTCGCGGAGTGGCGGAAGCGCCAAGTGAAAAACATTCAAGTGATAAAAAAGATCCTGCTGGAGTTTTCCTTCTTTGACGGAGGCAGCAGGAGAGCGACTCGTGGCGGCGACGACGCGGGTGGCGACGGGAATACTTGCAGTGCCTCCGATCCGACGCACCTGTCCTTCTTCCAGCGCTCGCAGAAATTTTGCCTGAACCTCCACCGCCATCTCGGTGATCTCGTCAAGGAAAAGCGTCCCGCCGTCGGCGTGCTCGAAGCAGCCCAGGTGCCGCTCTAAAGCATTCGTGAATGCCCCTTTTTCATGACCGAAGAGTTCGCTCTCCATCGACGCAGGTGCCACGGTCGAACAGTTGAGCGCCAAGAAAGGTCCTTCACGCCGTGGAGAAAGATCGTGCAGAGTGCGCGCGACAAGCTCCTTGCCAGTGCCGCTTTCTCCGCTCACCAGTACAGCGGCATTTGTAAGGGCTATTTGGCTCAGTCGTTTGTAGACCTGGCGCATGGTTGCCGACTTGCCGATGAGTTCACCGTAAGAGCCCAACGGGGACTCCAATTTCTGGCGTAGCGCGTTTGCCTCACGGGCAAACCCGACTTGCTTGAGTCCTTTCTCAAGTACCGCACGGAGCTTCGCCGGTTCCAACGGTTTCGGCAAATAGTCATAGGCGCCGAGTTTGATGGCTTGAACTGCGGTTTCGATGGTCGCCTGGCCCGTTAGCATTATGATCGCCACCTGGTGCACGCGTTCATTTAAGGCCTCGATAAACTGAAGCCCGGTCATGCCCGGCATCAAAAGGTCGCTTACAATCGCGTGAGGCAAATCGTGGTTGCATCTTTGCAGTGCCGCCTGACCATTGGATACGGCGAATGTGTTATAGCCCCAGCTTTCCAGCAGCACAGTCAAACCATCGCGCGTAGCGGCATCATCATCTACGACTAGAACGGTCGGACGGGGTCGAGCCATAGTCAGTTTACCTCGAGAGGCATCAGGCGCCGCCTCCTTATGCGAACGGTTACTCTGCAACGAGCAACGTCAATGCCAAGGTATTTCATCCGAAGTTTGGTAGCTTCATGGTCCTTTAGGCAGTGATCCTTACCAGGGCTTGGATGAAATAAGGTGATCCCCGCCGAATGACTTTTCGGACCCCGTCCGTGGGACGGAAATGGATTGTGTCGCACCAGTCTCGTTACTGGGACTTGAGTGGCGTAACTGAATTCGCGTTTACGGGACGGAGCGCCGCCACCTAACTGTCCAAGTTGCCACAGCACTTGTCAAAATATGCCAGTTTGCGCGGCACTGGTTTTTGCCTCTCCAGATATTTCAGTCAGATCGATTCAGACGGAGGGAATAGCCGTGAAAGACATTATGGACGAGGTAAGGAAGAGCGCCTCGCCTTATCTCGAAATGGACGGGGAGTGTAGGGCCCTTACTGCAATCATGTCGGACGATGAGCTCCGCGCCAAGGCGATCCGAATGCTAAACGCTAGGATGAAGCCGTATCGTAACAAGGACTTCCCACCTGAGATCACAACTGCATGGGTCACTAAAATTTATTTGCGAGCGAAAGGCTACCCCGATGAGCGCCAGAGATTGATCGAAGAGATACGGCGCGACCTGATCTTCGGCTGCTTGAGGACTGCGAATTTTTGTCACTGAATTCGGCAAATGTGTCTTTCATCAAAACCTGCGCCCTCAAATCATCAAACGGATAACGGCCAGCGCTACGCCGCGAGACTGCGCGAGGTGAGAGACTTCATAGAAAAAGTAAGCTGGAGCGCTTACCTCAATTCGATTCACGAGAAACGGCGGGAGAGTAGTCCTCAGGATGATGATTCCAGCGAAACCTGGCATTTGCCATCTGTTTAATAGTCGGGTTGGAGGCGGTTTGCCCAAAACAGGAGCCAACGGCTTTTTCGGATTACGAAAATCTCGGAAGCGATGAAATCGCGAGACCCACTTCGGCAATTACATAAAAGCGCAACCGTCAGAGATCGCCCGGCCAGGTCGAGCGAATGGTGAATTTGGGGAAAGGCTTCGGGCACAATTGCGCGGCCATTTCGAGAATCTTTTTCGCGTGATCATGGTCACAAAGAATTTATACGACCGCCGATGTATGTGTGCTGTTAGAGGACCGCTGCGCCACCTAGGGGCTATCTTCATCTCTGTAGGTCTCCGCGCACCTATTTGTTCGCCCAGAGCGTCTATCTACTCATGGGATTCCCGCTGAAGTTTATTCAATTACCGTAGCCGATGCAGCCCGCGTTCGGCGTTCAGAGATCGTCGACGCAGGGGTATTCCATCAGCCATGTCGTTGCAATCCACCGGCACGTGGTCGTATCCTCACTGGCAGTGACATCTGAAGCGACCGGCCGCCGAGTTGATTGAATGGAGGCTGACATGACTTTTCCCGATTTCGTGGAAGCGTACCAGTGGAGATACCGGCCGCAGCATCCCAGACGACCCGCCGGGTTCATCGAGTGGCCCGGCGGCGCCCGGATGGCAGTGATGCTCATCTTGCTGCACGAATGGGAGTCCGTCCCCGCAATAGCCCGGCCGATGCCGAGAGGGGCACATCATACTTTTGATTACCTGGCGCTCGGTGCGCGTGAGTATGGCGCCAGGTTCGGCCTCGCGCGTCTGCTCGACGTATTGGACCGGCATCATATCTTGGCCACGGTGGTTACAAGCGGGCTCATCGCCGAGCTATTCCCGGAGAGCGTGCGAGAAGTTAACGCGCGGGGACACGAGCTTGCGACTCACGGGTGGGACCAATCGATGCATCCACCCGTCTTCAAGACCAAGGAAGATGAACGTGATTCCGTCGCTAAATCGATCGCCGCGTTGGAAAAGGCCGGCGGACAGCGAATTAGAGGATACATGTCCCAGGGGCCGCGGCCGACACCGAACACCCTGGAAATATGCGCGGAGCTCGGGTTTGTTTGGACCGCTGATTACTCCGATTCGGACGTTCCATACGTCATCCATGTGAATGGAAAAAAGATCGTGTCGGTGGGCTATGTCATGCCGAATTATACCGACAACGATCTTGTGCCGCTCGGTCTAAATGGCGGCCTCGGGCAATTGAAGGAAGCGTTCGATGCCAGTTACGAGGAGTCTCGAAGGCATCCGATGAAATTTTGCTACGCCTGCCACGTGCATATCAGCGGTAGACCCGGAATGAGCAAACTGCTCGATCATTTCATCGACTATGTCCAGGAGCACGACGGCGCGCGCTTCTACTCGTGCATTGACATCGCAAACTTCTGGCTCGAACGCGAAGGAACGTGAGGTTCCGCAGGATTCACTATTGCAGTTCGAAATTCTTTTCCGCCATTTCGGCGATGCTTGCACCGATGGCCAGCGATGCGGTTGCGCCGGGGGAGGGGGCGTTGAGGACGTGAATGGCGCGATGGCTTTGCTGGATGACAAAGTCGTCGACCAGCGCGCCGCTAGCGGACACCGCTTGGGCCCGCACTCCGGCGCCGCCCGGGACGAGATCGCTCTCGCGGATTTCCGGCAATAATTTTTGCAGCGCGCGCACGAAGGCGGCTTTGCTGAGAGAGCGGTGCAACTCACCGAAACCGGTCTGCCAATATTTTCCAGCCATCGCCCAGAAGCCTTTGAAGGTGATGTTTTTCCATACATCCCCGATATTCACGTGGGTGTGACGATAACCCTCGCGAGCCAACGCCAGCACGGCGTTGGGTCCCGCTTCCACGCCGCCCTTGGCCATACGGGTAAAGTGAACGCCTAAAAAGGGAAATGTGGGATCCGGCACCGGATAGATCAAGTTCCGCACCAGGAACTGACGCTGCGGCGCGATTTTGTAGTATTCGCCGCGGAACGGGATTATGCGGTGTTCCGCTTCGCCAAGCGGTTTAGCTCCGCGAGCCATTTTGGCAACCAAGTCGGATTGTAAACCGCAGCAGTTGATTAAATGCTTCGTACGGTAATCGCCCCCTGAAGTTTGCAAAACAATTTCGTCCGGACGATCGAGAATACCCACGACTCTTTGCGACAAGCGGATGTCGCCACCGCCGTCGCGAATCTTGCCGGCATACGCCGCGGCAACTTTTTTGTAATCAATGATGCCGGTCTCCCGAACGTGAAGCCCTCGGATTCCACTGGCGTGGGGTTCGAGTTCCTTGAGGCGCTCCGGGCCGATCATCTCCAGGCCGTGAAGTCCGTTGGCCATCCCCCGGCGATGCAATTCCTCGAGCCGCGGCAGCTCTTCTTGGTTGGTCGCCACGACGACTTTGCCGCAGATCTCGTAGGACACCGAATTCTCGTCACAGAAGGCGATCAGCGCCTTGCGGCCGGCCACGCACGAACGAGCTTTCAGTGATCCGGGGCGATAGTAGAGCCCTGAATGAATCACGCCGCTATTATTGCCCGTTTGATGACGCGCCAGCTCGGTTTCTTTTTCCAGGAGGAGGAGCCGAAGACTGGGGTGGGCCGCGATGATTTTTAGTGCGCTGGCCAGTCCGACGATGCCGCCGCCGATGATCGTGAGGTCATACTGCGAAGCCATCAGAAATTATCGTTCCAGGTTGCAGGTCGAACAGCCGGTGAGCCGCCGCGGCTTGAGTTTTCCAATTAGAGGTGGAGCAGTTGGCGCGAATTTCTTTCCATGAAGCTTTGCACGTGCTCGGGATCCGGCTGCGCCGAAATCGCTGCCAAAGATTTACTTAGCCGGTCCAGCCCGCCGCAATAATCGGAGCCGAAAACCATATTGTCTTCTCCCATTTTATCGATGAGAAACGACAAGGTGCGGGCATCCGAGCTGGCGCAGTCGATTAAAAAGTGCTCGAGAAAAATTTCCGAGTAGCGGCGCTCGCCGCCCGGGCCTTTGTGCTTCCAGAAGAAACGATGGAGCAAGAGCGGCAAGCCGCCGCCCGAGCTGCGGATGACGATCTTCAAGTTGGGATAGCGATCGAACAAGCCGCTGGCAATCATGCGCAAGCAACACTCGGCGACTTCGCCGTCGGAAAGTACGGCGTAGGCGACGCCGGCTCCGCCGTCCTCCAATCGAGCGAGTGACGGGTCCTGGGCGGTGCCGGCGCCGTGCATAAAGATAGGCAAATCGAGCTCGGAAATTTTCGCGAAAATGGGGTCCATTTCGGGTGTGTCGACCAACATCTTTCCATCGACGTGAGGATAGAGCAGGACGGCACGAAAGCCCTGCTTGGCCGTTCGCTCGATCTCGGCCACCGATGCCGCGACATTTTTAAGCGACAGCGCGGTGACGCCGAGCAAGCGATCTCGATGTCCCTCGAGCCGCTCGGCCAGGACATGATTCGACATGCGCACGATCTCGAGCGCTCGATCCGGCGCCAATTGATCGGCGTAAACGCCGGCGCCCTGACAGATCAGCTGCAGATCCAGGCCGGCTTCATCCATTTCTTTGATGCGCTTTGAAAAATCCGGTGAATCCAAGGCATCGATGTGCGGACGTTTGCCGGTCAGCTCTTGAATTCGGTTGGAAACTTCGGGGGCGGTGTGATGCGAGTGCCAATCAATGACCGTCGCCATAGCGGCCTCCTTTATCCTCGTCCAATGTTCTGTGTCTCAATTCGGAATACTGCGGATCGCTTCGGCGAGTCAAGAGAGGTGGCCGGAAACGAGCAGCAGCTTCGGCCGGACGGTAAAAACGTGCGGTTACCGCGCGGAACCGGCTGAACAAAACCGGCGTCGCGCCCGGGGTCGGGGTGTTACTTTCTTGGCCCGCCGGCCAATTGCGCCTTGTCTCTGAGCCGGCGCAGCAGCTCTTCGTAGGATGAGTTGGCGATGACGCGTTGAAACTGGGAGCGATAATTATTGACCAAGCTGATATTCTCGGCGACCACGTCGTAAACCTTCCACTCGTTGCTGACCAGATGGGCCTTGTAGTTGAGGGTGTACTCTTCGCCGCTGCCGGTTTGAATCTTGCTGCCCACGTCGGCGTAATTTCCGTCGATGCGCTCGGTAAAATAGATAATCTTTTCGTCACTATAAGACTCGATGATTTCCGCATAGGCGCGCTCGAGCACTTCGGTGAAGAGCCGGACGAACTCCTGCTGCTCCTGGGGCGTGCGCCGGCGCCAATTGGCGCCGAGGGCGCGTTTGGCCATTTCGGTGAAATCGAAGCGTGCGAATAAGATCTGGCGGAGATGTTCGCGGCGCTCCTTGAATTTGGCCGGTGGCTTGAGACCCGGATCTTTCAGCACCATCAGGGCTTTGTCGACGGTCGCTTTAATTTGCTCCGTCGGCACGCCGGCGCGCGCGCTTGTCGGAGAGAAAAGCCACAATGCGACGGCTAAAAGGACGGTTTTGGATTTTACGCTACTTCGCACCAGTCTCTTCTTTCTTCTCCGTTTTGGAAGTGAGGTCACCGCCGACGATTTTGCCGATCAAATCCGGAATGTCGGGCGGCGATTCGGTTTCCCTAATTTTCCCACCTGGGGGAATTATTTTATCCGAAGCCCCGGGCGCAATCAAAACAAATTTATCACCAATCAGGCCTCGGGCCCGGACCGAAGCGATGACATCGTCTTGAAGCTTGACTCCGTCGTTGACCCTTAGGGTGACGCGCGCGCGGTCATCGCTTAATCCGATCCCCTCCACCTTGCCGATACGGACCCCGGCAATTTCTACCGGGTCGCCAAGCTTAAGCCCGGCCACGGAGGCAAAATCGGCGGATACGACGTAGCCTTGGGATCCGAACAGCTCTAGTTTGCCGAGCCTGATGGCGAGATAACCCAGGCAGGCGAGCCCGGCGAGGACAAAGATGCCAACCATGATGTCAGTGCGCGATTGGTTCACTTTTCACTCCTACAGCACCTGGATAGGGCCTTCAGTCTTGCCTTGAATAAATTGCTGAACGACCGGATTTTTCGAGGCGCAGAAAACTTCCGGCGGGGACAGTTCTTTGATGACACCGTCGGCGAGCATCGCAATATAATCGGAGATGCCAAAGACCTGCGGAATCGTGTGGCTCACAAGAACGCCGGTGAAACCAAACGTCGTATGCGTACGCGCGATCAATTGATGGATGCTGGTTGCCAGAACCGGATCGAGACCGGTTGTCGGCTCGTCGAATAAGACAATTTCAGGATCCATAATGAGCGCGCGGGCCAAGCCGGCGCGCTTTTTCATGCCACCGCTTAGTTCAGCGGGTAATTTTCTACCCATTTCTCCCAATCCGACCTGTTCCAACCGTTCCTCCACTTTTTTTTTGATTTCGGGCTCTTTACTCTTGGTCTTTTCTCTCAATGGAAAGGCGACGTTGTCGAAGACGGTCATCGAGTCGAGCAGGGCGGCCCCTTGAAAGAGTACGCCGAATTTAGCGCGAATCTGGTAGAGTTCTTTTTGGGGAAGTTTGGCGATATCTACGCCATCTACGAAAACTTCACCCTCGTCCGGTCGCAGCAAGGCGTTTAAGTGCCTTAGCAAGACGGTCTTGCCGCAGCCGCTGGTGCCGACAATCGTCGTGATCTTCCCGGTGGCAAACTCCAGGTTCACGCCCTTGAGCACGTGTTGCGACCGAAAGCTCTTGTGTAGATTGGTGACGCGGATCATCGTGTTACAACATGATGGACGTCAAGAAATAATCCCAGACGAGAATCATGACAAAGGAAAGCACGACCGATTCGGTGGTCGCCTGGCTTACGCCGGTGGCCATGGGCGGCGCATAAAAGCCTTTGTAGCAGCATATCCAGGTGATGATGAGGCCGAAGGAAATCGACTTCACAAAACCGCTGTAAACGTCGTGGAAAACGATGCTGCCTTCCATGCCGGCAAAGAAGCTTCCCGAACTCACTCCGAGGAGGCTAACGCCCACCAGATACGCCCCGAAAATACCGATGACGTCGAAGATAGCGGTGAGTAGAGGCATGGCAAGGAGGCTCGCGATGATGCGCGGCGACACGAGGTACTTGATTGGGTTGATCGCCATCGAATCGAGCGCATCGATCTGCTCGGTGGCGCGCATGGTCCCCAGTTCGGCCGCCATGGCTGACCCGGTTCGTCCTGTGACCATGAAAGCCGACAGCACCGGACCGAGCTCGCGCAGCAAACCTAACGCAGTTGCCGACCCGAGCCAACTTTCGGCATTGAATTGTCGCAAGCTGTAATAGCCTTGAAAACCCATCACCATCCCGGTGAAAAACCCCGATAGAGCGACGACCGAGAGAGATTCCACGCCAATTGTTTTAATGTGGTAGATGATCAAATAAATCTTGGCTGGTGGACGGAAGGCTAAAAAAAGGGCCGACATCAGGAAGGAAAAGATTCTTCCCATGCCGGCAATCTGGTCGGTCGCAAATCGGCCGACTTGGCCCAGAAAAAGGAGCATTTTGCTTTAGCGTGAAGGGTAGACGGAGATCCAGAATTCCAAATTAGATATAGAAAACTACCGTATATTGCAAGATTTATGGACGGTAAGCAACGCTTTTTTCGGGTCGCGGCGAATTCGTCGCCGCTGCACAACCCGAATCTCATGAATGAAGAAACCTTGGACTCGCTTTTCCAAGGCAAGTTGAAGCTTTTTCAACGCCGCAGCGGTTATCGGTTCTCGCTTGATGCGCTGTTGCTGGCCGATTTCGTTTCGATGAAAGGGAAGGAGACGGTTGCGGATCTCGGTACCGGCAACGGCATCATCCCGCTGCTGCTGGCCCTCTTACATGCGCAGGTTTCAATTACCGGATTCGAGTTTCAGCCGGCGATGGCTGAGCGCGCCGAAAGAAACGTCGAACTGAATGATCTGGCAGAGCGAATTCGAATTTGCCGGGGTGATGTTCGGACTATCAACGCAGTCGCTGCCGCTGCGAGCTTCGATGTCGTGGTCTGCAATCCGCCGTTTCGTCAACCGAATAGCGGGCGGATCAGTCGGGACGACGAGAAACGGATCGCGCGCCACGAAACGACCGGTGAGCTAAGCGATTTTCTCCGCGCCGGTAGGTTCTTGTTGCGCGAAAAGGGTCTGATGTCGCTGGTCTATTCGGCGGTTCGCTCGGCCGATGTGATTTTCGCCATGCGTCAAGCGCGGCTCGAGCCGAAGCGGTTACGCATGGTTCACTCCTTCCAGGACGCCGAAGCATCGCTGCTGTTGGTTGAAGGCGTTAAGGGCGGTAGAGCAGGCTTGAAGGTATTGCCTCCCCTGATTATTTATCGTCCTGGCAAGCAATACAGCGAAGAAGTCGCGGCGATCATCGCCGGCAGCCGGCGATGAGTTGGTAAATTCGGGCTTGGATGGGGAACAACCATCAAGCTTTCGGCTTGCGCCGGGAGTAGCTTTTAACCAGCTTCTTGAACGCAGCGCGGATTTCAGGATCGGCGACCGACTCCAGAAACTCCTCATCGATCCGACACTCGGCGCTTTCCGCAGTTTCACTCGGCGCAGGCGCGCTCAACTCTTCGTCGGCATCAATACGCCCGACCATGAAGAAAATATTCTTGACGGTCTCTCCCTTGAGGCGGTGGTTGAGCTTAGTTGCGATCATGTCTTTCATAAATTGCAGCTGTTGCATCCACACCGGGCTCGATACTTTCACGAAGAGAGTGCCGTTACGGATCTTTTCCGGCTGGGCGTTGCGCGCGATGATTTTGCCGACGACGTCGTTCCAGATCGGCCACACCGCGTACTCGTCGAGTCGCACGGCTAGTTCCAAGCGCTTGAGCGATTGCTCGAGCACGGCGCCAAGGCTTTCAATCGGTATGCTTTTCTTAGCCATTCTTGCCGGGTAAGCGACATTAGCAGATCTTAAACGGCGACTCTAGGACGTCGTGCTGCTTGGGGGCGCGATCCTCGAATCACCAAAACCGGTGAAAAATCAGGATAAATCAGATCAGTAAAAAATTTGATTGACAAATCTCTTAATTATTTTTACAAGTACAAAATCTAGTGCATTTCTAATTCAGACCACACCATATATTGGGATTTCAATAGGGGAAGGAGACGGAAGGATGGCAACGGGTACTTCTCAGGCGACCGATTTTGGCGCTCCTCAGGGGACGCCGCGGGTAAGGACCGGACTGAAAATAGCGCGTTATTTTAGCCGCGCCGGAGTCAGCCCTTTTGACGAAGTTGAATGGGAGTCGCGCAACGCTTCCATTACCAACGAGAAAGGCAAGGTAGTCTTCGAACAAGCCAATGTCGAGATCCCCAAAAGTTGGTCTTTGATGGCCACCCAGGTGGTGGTTTCCAAATATTTTCGCGGCCCGCTCGGCACGCCGCAACGCGAGCATAGCGTGCGCCAGATGATCGGCCGGGTGGTGGATACGATCACCGGCTGGGGCCAAAAGGACGGCTATTTCGCCAGCGCCGGTGACGCCCAAGCGTTCTCCGATGAACTGACGCACATTCTGCTGCATCAGAAGGCCTGCTTTAACAGCCCGGTCTGGTTCAACTGCGGCATCGAAGAAAAGCCCCAGTGCTCGGCTTGCTTCATCCTTTCGGTGGAAGACACGATGGATTCGATCCTCGATTGGTACCGCAAGGAAGGCGTTATCTTTAAGGGCGGCTCGGGCTCCGGCGTGAATCTATCGAAAATTCGTTCTTCGAAGGAACAGTTGGCCGGTGGCGGGACGGCCTCCGGACCGGTGTCCTTCATGAAAGCTGCCGACGCGTCGGCAGGCGTGATCAAGTCCGGCGGCAAAACCCGGCGCGCGGCCAAGATGGTGGTTTTGGACGTCGATCACCCCGATATCGAAGAGTTCATCAAGTGCAAGGTTGAAGAGGAAAAGAAAGCCTGGGCGCTGATCGAAGCGGGCTACGATTCGAGTCTCGATGGACCGGCGTACGGCAGTGTGTTTTTTCAGAACGCCAATAATTCGGTGCGCGTGACCGATGAATTCATGCGCGCGGTCCAAGAAGATCGGGAGTGGCAAACGAAATATGTCACCAGCGGCGAGCCGTGCGAGACTTTCAAAGCGCGCGATCTGTTGCGCATGATCGGCGAGAGCACCTATTTCTGCGGCGATCCGGGGATGCAGTACGACACCACGATCAACGACTGGCATACCTGCGCGAATACCGCGCGCATCAATGCTTCCAATCCATGCTCCGAATACATGCACCTGGACAACTCGGCGTGCAATTTGGCGTCACTCAACCTGCTCAAGTATTTGCGTGAAGACGGCGTCTTCGATACCGAGGCTTTTCGCCGCGCGGTCGACATCGTGATCTTGGCCCAGGACATTCTGATCGATAATTCTTCCTATCCGACCGCCGAGATTACCGCGAATGCTCATGCCTTCCGTGAGCTCGGTCTGGGATACGCCAATCTCGGCGCGCTGTTGATGTCGCTGGGTCTGCCGTACGATTCCGACGCAGGCCGGGCTTACGCCGCCGCCGTCACTGCGTTGATGTCGGGCGAGGGTTATTTGCAGTCGAGCCGGGTGGCGGCGGCGACCGGCGCTTTCGACGGCTACGAGGTCAATCGCCAGCCGATGCTGCGCGTGCTCAACAAACACCGTGCGCAGGCTTACAAGATTCCGCCGTCGCATGTGCCGCTGGATCTGCTCACGGCGGCGCGGGAAGCTTGGGATCTCAACTGCGACGAAGCGGAAAAGCACGGGGTAAAAAATTCCCAGATTTCCGTGCTGGCGCCGACCGGCACCATCGCGTTCATGATGGACTGCGATACCACCGGCGTCGAGCCCGATATCGCGCTGATCAAGTACAAGAAACTGGTCGGCGGCGGGCTGTTGAAGATCGTCAACAATACCGTGCCGCGGGCGCTGCGCCGTTTGGGCTACGACGTCAAGCAGATTCAAGAAATCGTCGAGCACATCGAGGAGCACGAGACCATCGAAGGCGCGCCGCATCTCAAGGATGACGACCTCCCGGTCTTCGATTGCGCCTTCAAGCCGGCCAACGGCAGTCGCTCGATTCATTACATGGGCCACGTCAAGATGATGGGCGCGGTGCAACCGTTTATCTCCGGGGCGATTTCCAAGACCATCAACATGCCCACGGATGCGACCGTGGAAGAGATCATGCACGCCTACATGGAGTCGTGGAAGCTCGGGCTCAAGGCGGTGGCGATCTATCGTGACGGCTCCAAGCGTACCCAGCCGCTCAACACGGCAAAGGACAAAGACGAGGCCAAAACCCCGGCCGAGAGCAAGGAAGCGCGCCCATTCCGGCGCAGACTTCCCGACGAGCGGTCCTCAATCACTCACAAATTCGACATCGCAGGGCACGAGGGCTATATCCATGCCGGCATGTACGAAGATGGCCAGCCGGGGGAGATTTTCATCAAGATGTCTAAGGAAGGCTCGACCATCTCCGGTTTGATGGACTCGTTTGCGACGGCGATCTCGATGGCGCTGCAGTACGGTGTGCCGCTGCGCGTGCTGGTCGACAAGTTCAGCCACATGCGCTTCGAGCCATCGGGGTTTACCAAGAATCGCGACATACCGATGGCCAAGTCGATCATGGATTACATTTTCCGCTGGCTGGCGACCAAGTTTCTCGACGGCGACGCGCAACAAGAAGTGGGGATCGTCAAACAAGAGCCCGACGAAGAAATGCATCCCAAGAAGATCGTTTCGATCGCTTCGCATGCGCCGCGCGGCGGCGCACCGGTGGCGAGCATCAGCAGCGTGACCAGTCTCTATCAGCAGGATGCGCCACCCTGTCCAGACTGCGGCGCAATCATGATCCGCAGCGGTGCCTGCTATAAATGCATGAACTGCGGCGCGGTGAGCGGGTGTAGTTAAATTACACATACTTAGGCTCTCTCTGGGGGTCATGCTACCGCTTTGCTACCAACTTGAGCGGGCTGACTCCCCAGATGGAGCATCATCCAGCTTATCTACCGCTGCTCGATTGCTCCCCGAAACCAGATGCCCGTAAATGTCTACGGTCATTTGGATTGAATAGTGCCCCAAACTGGTCCCGAATTTAGGTTAAGCTTTTGCCCTGAGCTATCAGCAAGCTTGCCAAGGTAAGCCTTAGGTCATGGAAACGGACGTGACAAGCTGTGCCGTCAGGGACTCAAGTCTTGGAAGATTGTTTGTCTGGTTCTGGTTGAAGTGAGTTTCTTCGCATGATCCGGCTCTGAGCTGCCCGAAGTAGCTCAAGGTCGGCCGCAGCAAAACTTTGACTGGCTTTGCTACCAGTTTTTCGGGATACTGCGTCTTGCACTAGCAGTCTCCTTTCCAGTTTTGACGCGGCCCGCTTCCTTCAAGACGGGCCGTTGTCGTTTAAGGTAACAATTCACTGTCTGGCCACCTGCTGTCTCTTGGCTACGCGTTCTGCGGCGTAACTCTCAATCTCGGCACGATCGAAGAGACGCCGTCCCGCTGAGTCACGCGGCCGCTAATTCTCAACTTCGCTCCGCTGCCCGCGCGGTGCTTTCAGGCATATCCAAAATTCGGGCTGCGCCGGATATGTTGAAAGTGACAACCTCTCGTTTCATTGATTTCCTCTCCCTATGTTTTTGCGCCTGCATATATTATGCAGCAAAAAGACTACGCTCATTTCATCCAATTCAAACAGATATTTCTTTAGCGTGCACAACCCCCAGAAACATGTTGCACACGTTGGGTGGGTGAGATGGCGTGCAGATTGGGTACGGGATTCGAGGGTTTGGGCAGTTGTCCGATTATGGCCTACGTTTTGTGGCCATGGTTAGCGACAAGGCACAGAATCCATATCGAGCGCTAGTGTTTTGGGAGCGATAGGGAACAAATCTGTTCAGCTTTGGCGGCGTCTCGTGATATATCGAAGCAACACTTGTCTAGCTTTGCGCTCAACTGTGCGACGGCATAGCCATTGCGCCACCTCAACTTGGAGCGATGTTCGTTGCGTAAATTTCAGCAGCGTTTGTCTACGTCTGTTGCAAAATTGAGGAGGCAATCCATGAACCGGGTCTCGAGCACGCTTTTGGCGCTGATTTTCGTGGTCTGTTCGTTATTCCTGTTAATGATGGCTGAGCGTAGCCGGGACGAATCCCGTGTGCCGCTCAGGGTTCGATTAGCATTAGACCGTTGACGATTTTATCGGCTCGCATCGCAGCTGCGCCATTCGTGCCGGCTTTCGCAATGTCGCCACGCAAACCCGTTTGCACAACCCACGGTTTGAAATTCTAGCTTGCAGCACGTCCTGCATCGCATCGCCGCTGCACGGTGCTGCTATACTCTTGAATGATAGACGCTATTCTCTCACTAAGCTCGTGCAGTTCCGGTATTGGTCGCCTTAAGGCGTAAACGATTAAAACGTGTGACTCAGGTCCAGGTTGCCAATCTCTGTGATCGAATGGCCGAGTTGACCCTGCAACAGTTCGGCGATTTGCTGGCCAAATCTCCCGTCATGAAACATCAATGCACCCATGAAGAACTCACCTTGGTGCTCGATCAGCAAAAAGCATTTCTTTGAATCTGCGTTCCTGAAACGGACTTTCCTGAGAACCCCGATTTCACGCCGCAGCCGATTGGTAACGGGGTTTGTGAAGTTGTTCCAGATCGGAGGCCAATTACGAATTAAGGCGTGATCTCTAAGCCGCATGGGTCGCCGTGTGAAGCGTTTCACTGCCTCGATCACTACATTCGCAGCAACGGGTTTTCGAAAATACTCCACTTCCCCATTTAAAGTTTTTTCTGGTTTGGGTTCGCCCGAAACGACTAGGATCGGCATCTTTGGCGATTTCAGACGAATGCGTCCGATTAGCTCGAAACCGCTCAACTTGGGAAGCCCAAGGTCCGTGATCACAAGATCGAAGGGAAGTCGATCCAGCAGGTCGGCCGCATCCTGCCCGTCTGCCGCCGCCATGACCCTGTAGCCGCTGAGTGAAAGCTGCCGAGCGAGAGCTTGGCGACTCAAGGCATGGTCCTCAACCAGCAAAATCATGGCGAGACCTCCGCCGCCGTTGCCGGTCGGTGATATGGCCGGGCTATGAAGGATTCAGACGCGCGGTCGTACTAATTCCACGCTAGTACTATCAAAAGGACCTGTCTACGGGGTACTGAAGAAAATAATTAGACGGTTTTGCGTCAGGTCTCTTTGCGGCCCTTGCCTTTCTCTTTTGCTTTTCCCACTCGCGTTTCCGGCATGCTCCGCTTGAGAGCCCTCAATAAGATCAATCACGGGACCAGCCGCCAGACGTGATGGCGTGATTGTGATTTTTTGGCCTTTTGGTTTTCCCCCAATCATGGCGAGTACGGATGAGAGCTTTTTAATTAAACCGCTGGCGAAATCTAATTCCGCGCGGATTGCGCCGTGCCTTGAGGTTAAAATTCATTTCATTTGCTTCATGCCCATTTGTCGGTCCTCTTTATCACGCACACCGGCACCCTTGCGGCAAGCCGTCCAACGGGTACGATATGGCGCGTATGTTCGAGTCGTTCGCCATGCCCTTTGTCGTATTGATCGTCGTAGTGCTCATCATCCTGTGGTTGATAGATCAAGTTTGAGCATTGTGGCGTTGACCGTCTCGCCGATTAGCTCTGACGAGACCCGGTATCCGTATAGAATTTGCCGACAAGCGGCTTGATGCCAGAAGCTAACAGACGAAAAAG
>Ga0210114_1000113_pt1 | contig 18746 bp, 14 predicted proteins | sample MayberryNW_TuleA_FD_185524 | JGI IMG/M metagenome (GOLD analysis project Ga0210114, IMG submission 185524) | Wetland microbial communities from San Francisco Bay, California, USA, that impact long-term carbon sequestration - MayberryNW_TuleA_D2... | ecosystem: Environmental > Aquatic > Marine >...
CACCGGATTCATCGCGAATGATCCGGGCTTGTCCTTTGCTACGTTTTTCCTTGAGGCTGGCCGTTGACGATGAAGACTTCGCGTTGGTAAAGTGGTGAAAGTTCGAACGAGGATCTTCGCTTCAGGAGTGCCCCAAACGCAAGGAGGATAGGATGGCAATCGGACTTTCCCACGGCGGAACCAACGTCTATACGGCGACGAGCCCCTCGCGCGAACTCTGGGTCGCAACTCAGGATGGATTGGTGCTGTTCGAGCGCGAAAATAACCAGTGGCGCGAATCGCGGCGCGCTCTGCGCGGGAGTCATATCAGCGCGATCATCTTCGAAGCCAATAGCCGAATGATGTTCGCCGGCGCATTTTTCGGCTCGGTGCACGCCAGCTCGGACGGCGGGAGAACCTGGGAGCGGCGCGAAAACGGCATGACGATTCACGACGTTTATAGTCTGGCGTCCAACGTCATCGACGGCAAAGTCCGAGTTTACGCCGGCACGCAACCGGCGCATCTGTTCGTCAGTGAAGACCTGGGGCTCCACTGGAGCGAAATTCCCTCGCTTCGTTCGGTACCCTCGGCAGGCCAATGGTCTTTCCCCGCTCCGCCCCACGTCGCTCATACCAAGTTCATTACCTTCGACCCGCACGATCCACGGATCATTTATGCGTGCATCGAACAAGGCGCGTTCTTGAAAAGCAGCGACGAAGGGAAGAGCTGGACCGAGCTCAACACAGTCGGTTTATACCAAGACAAGAATCGCCCTGTGGAGCACTTTTACGACGTGCACCGCGCCCTGATCGATCCGCGCGATCCGCGAAAAATTTACGTCACCGGGGGCGCGGGGCTTTACGTCACCGACTCCGGCGGCGGCAGTTGGGAGCGCTGGACAGCGCCTGACTGGGCGGCAGATGTCTATCCCGATGGCTTCGTGTGGAACCCCCAAAATCCCGATCTCATGTTCGTGGCGGCCGCCGAGCACAATCCCGTGACTTGGCGCAAGGCCGGTCCGCAGGCGCGCGCCGAAGGGAAGATTTATCGCAGCAAAGACTGCGGCAAAAATTGGCAGCGGCTCGCCGGCGGACTGCCGGCAAGTTTGAAACATGAGTTCGGCGCGCTCTGTCTCGAAGAAGCGAACGGCAACTGCGCAATTTTCGGAGGCACTACCGGCGGGGAAGTTTTTTGCAGCGAGGATAACGGTGAGAGCTGGACACTGATCACGTCAGAGCTCGCGCCGATTTCAAAGAAAGGGCACGAAAGGTTACTGGCGGCGAGCTAATAGAAATCGCCGGGCGACTTTCTTTTCTCCCTACTTGTTTCCAAATGCAAGGACGAGCTCCGACTCTGTGTTCCCAAGCCGGCGAGGCAATTCTCGCCGGTCGGATGCGCAAGAACTTTCGATGCCATCAACAAACAATCTAGGCAAAACAGTTGCCGACCAACTCCTCAAACAAAGCGAGCACGATGCCTCGATCACGCCCATGGACGCGGTGCTCGACGCCGCGCGCGCGGGAAATTTGACCGATGACCGCTGCTTTCGTCTTCTTGCCCGTCTATGGACGCTCAAGCGCATGATGTACTACGTCTACGGCGGTTGGGCGCAGGGAATCAATCTCAACGATTATCCGCCGTCCGTCGCCTACCTGTTCGGCAAGCAGACTTACGACGAATCGACCCAAGAGATGCAGTTTTGTGATGAAATTCTCCGGCGCCGCTGGGCCCGAACGCAGCGGCAGTTATTCGCCCATGCCTACGGACAATTCGGTACCGCAACACGCGCCGGCGCTTATATTTTCTGCTTGCGCGCTCTGGCCAATTATCCGCAGAACGTGCGCATCGGCGCACTCAATCTCGGACCGAAAGTGATCGAGCTGGCCTGGACGGACAAATTCGCCAGGCTTTTCCCCGACGAAGCCATCCATGCGATCTTCCAAAGCCAACTCGCCGAAACCCGGAGTCACGTACTGATGGGAAAATTTCAAGCCGAACATTTCATCGATAAGAAGATCGACGCCGAGCTGGCAAACCGATTGTGCGCCGAGACCAGGCGTGATTATTTGTTCTTTCTGGAAGAAACCGCTCGCTTTGTCTTGGGAATGGCAGAAGAAAAGGCAGGAGAAGTAAGCGTATCTGCGGATATAGACTAGTTCAAAAGGATCCGTTCAAGGGTTCCAAGGTTCAAAAGTTCAACATTTCCCGACCTTGAACGATTGAACGTTGAACCTTGGCCGAAAAAAAATGCCCGGGCTAAAAATCGATCACGCAAAATGCACCGAGTGCCGCATGTGCTACGTGGTTTGCCGCGAGATTAACATCAATGCGGTTGTTGTCTCACCCACTTCCCAGCACTTTTTGGAAATAGACGAGCGCTGCACTTATCCGAAGTGCACGGTTTGTTTGATGTACTGTCCGGCCGAGGGCTCGATCGTTGAGACGGACACCGGCCGATCCATGGTTCCCCCGCCGCCGGAAGCCTGGACCGAAAACCAAAGATGGCCGAGGCAGCCTTGAACGTTTGAATCCTGGAAACTTGAACCAGCGGGGCTGTGAACGGCTTGAGCGATTGAAAACGGAACTATTGGAACGTCTGGAACAGAGATATCATGCATCCCATTCTCAAGAATTTTTTAGATAAATGGGTTTATCCGACCGGATTCACCGGTTCGGGAGTCGAGTTTCGCCTCCGGCAAACCGAGCGCTGCCTGCCTCTGTGGGACAAGCTCGTCGGCCAGGCAATCGAGTTCGCCGAACGAGATCTCAAATCAGGCACCGCAGAGTACAAGGCCGTGCGCGCGCGCGCCGGCTATGCTGCCGAGGGACCATTCATGTCGCTTAAGCAAATGTCGACTCAGATTCTTTCGGTGACCGTTGACGAACAGTCGAAATATATCGATCTCCAGCGCATGCGCGCGAGGCAAATCTGGGACGAGGTGAAGCATGGCCAACTGCACGCCGACGTGCTCCTGCGCGGCGGCTTTATCAAACGTGAAGAGGAATTGATGGACGACCCTCGCGCCAACACCCAGCCCAAGCTCTCTTACTTCGGCATGACCGCGATGTTCCCGCACATGCACCCGTTGGCGCGCGCTGGCCAGCACTATTACAACGAGTCCATGGCTTGCCTCGGCATCGCCGCGACCCTCAGCGTCATTGACGATGACCTGGTACGCCATCAACTGCGCAGCCAGGAAGCCGAAGAAATGATGCACTTCATGGAAGGTAAATATCAGATTGACGCCTACGCGCTCACGCCGGCGGATCAACAACCGATCGAGGAAGTATTTGACTTTCTCCTGCGTCCCTGGGCGCCGGAGCCGAGCCGGGCCTTGGGTGGATCGCAGTGAGCGAACGAGCCCGCAAGCGGTGATGTCTGGGACACCAGTTTATTGCCGAGGTTCTGACACTCCGCCGCTAGGAGGTTTTGAAACTTCCGGGGTTCCGCTTCAGGATGCGGGAATGCCGATTGGGATAGGCAATCCAGTCTAGCAGCAATCTGGGCGAGGAGCCGCTCCGTGATCTCATGATGAAAGTTAGGATCGTCGAAACTCTATGTATTGCCTGCGGCCTGTGCCGCGAAGTCTGTCCCGACCGCGCGGTCCATCCCAAGATGCAAGATATCCATCACATGTACGAAGTGATCGAAGACGAATGCACCGGCTGCGGCGACTGTTTGCCTTACTGCCCCGAGCCGGGCGCGCTCAAGGAATACGAGCTTACGGGAATACCCGGTAATCTTCCTTGACTTCCCTTCCCACGGCCACACCAAAAAAGAAACTCTCAAAAATACCGGAGGATCTCGGCCATGAGTGATAGCGATCCGCGCACCCGCAGTTTGTCTGAAACCGCCGCCGCACGAGGCCCCGATCGTCCACTCTTCACCAAGGGCGGCCCGCCAAACTACGTGGAGAAATCTCTCGCCGCGGCGGCCCAGCCATTCAAAGGCATCACCAGCGACGGCCAAGTCATTCCAGGCCTGTTCAGCATCCAGAAGACCGGCGTCTCGACAGAGTCGGTCCGCGAGGCGGCGCAGGCGTTCGTGGGTGCGCTCACCGCCGAGCAACGGAGCAAGACTGTTTTTCCCATCGATACCGATCAGTGGCGTAAGTGGAGCAACATCCATCCTACGCTCATGCGCCACGGCACGGCTTTGTTCGAGATGACCGATCACCAGCGCGATTGCGCCTTTGCGCTTCTGAGCGAGAGCCTCAGCAGGAAAGGCTTCGAGGAGGCGCTCGACATCATGCACTTGAACGAGACGGTGCAGGAAATGACCGGCCGGCTCGATGAATACGGCGAAGATCTGTACTGGCTGAGCATCATGGGCCCGCCCTCGGCGAGCGAGCCATGGGGCTGGCAATGGGACGGGCACCATTTGATCATCAACTATTTCGTGCTCGGGGATCAGGTGGTGATGACGCCGACGTTTTTGGGAGCCGAGCCGGTGCACGCGAGGGTCGGGAAATACGCCGGCCGACGGGTCTTCAAAACCGACGAAGATCATGGACTGGCGTTGATCCGCGCGCTTTCTCAAGCACAGCACGCCAAGACAATTATTGCGCCCGAAACTTCGGGTGAGGATTTTACCACGGCATTTCGCGACAACTTGGAGCTTAACTACGCCGGCATCCGCTATGACGAGCTGTCGAACACACAACACGATCTCTTGCTTCAGCTCGTCGAGTATCACATTGGGCGCATGAGCGCCGGTCACGCTCGACTCAAGATGGACCAAGTGAAGCGCCATCTGCAGGAGACCCACTTCTGCTGGATGGGCGGCATGGCAGACGACAGCACGTTTTATTACCGCGTTCAGAGCCCCGTGATCATCATCGAATTCGATCACCAGCGCGGTATCGCGTTCCGGGAACGAACCAAGCCGTACAAAGACCACATCCACGTAATCGTGCGCACGCCGAACGGCAACGACTACGGCAAAGATCTCTTGCGCCAGCATTACCAATACGGCCATCACGCTCCGCGAAGTTGATCGCTCGTATCCAGCACCACGCGCTGGGCAACCCAAATAACCACTTCCGCAGCGCGTTTTTAAACCGCTGCAAAAAATAGGAGGCGCTATGTTCGAATTTGAGGGCAGACAGATTCCCAACGAGTTGCATGAGATCGTCGATCCCAAGCGCACGATTCTTTTGGTTTGGGACATGCAGAACGACCAAGCCGGCGGCTCGTTCAATAAAGACGGGTTGATTCGGAACGCCCCGCCGCTGATCGATGCGGCAGCTAAAGCGGGCCTCAAGACGATATACACGCGCCAGACTCCATTCCTGTGGAAGGATGAGGCGGCGACATGGATTCGCCGCGCCATGAGAGACCAGAAAGTCGATCACCCGAGCCAGCTCAAACCACGCCGGTTGCATGGAAGCTTCGGTTGGAACTTGATGGAGCCTTTCAGGCCCGGCCCGGACGACGTCGTAATCGACAAGCGGCGGCCGAGCATGTTCATCGGCAATGAATTCGAAACGATCATGCATAACCGCGGCGCGACCACCGTCGTGATGATCGGCTGCACTACGGACGGCGGAGTCGAGATGACGGTGCGCGACGGCCACAACCGCGGGCACCTCATGGTCGTCGTGCGCGACTGCGTCGGCACCTACACGGAGGAGGGCCACAACGCCGCGCTCAGACGGATCGAGCGCTTCGCCGACGTTGTCGACTCGAAAGAGCTGATCGCTATCTGGCGGCGCTAGTAGCTTGTCGGTTGGAGTGTTGGAGTACTGGAGTCTTGGAGTGATGGGGCGAATCGCCGAACAACTCTTCAACCAATACTCCATCACTCCAAGACTCCAACAACAATCTCCCGATCTTTTACCCGGTTGCCAACCATCCCCAGAACGCGTTAAAGATGTGGCAACTTTCGGATGCCAAAGGAGAAAGCCATGAGTGAAAACAATGGTAAGAAGGCGCTCCACGTCGCCACTTTTTCGGGTTGGTACCGTTTCGAACAACAGGGCAAAGAATTCCGCCAAACAAAACGTGACCTGACCTATTGGACGCTGACCTGCATGTCGGTCGATCCCGCAAATCCGCAAAAGGTCTATGCCGGCAGTGAACACTCCGGGCTTTTTTTCAGCGAGAACGGCGGCGCGCGCTGGAAGCGCGCCGAACCCAACACGCCGAAGATGATGCTGTTCTCGGCACTGGCGCTAAACGGCGGTGTGATGGTGGGAACCATTCCCTCCGCCGTTTACCGCAGCAAGAACGGCGGCTGGGAGGAATTGGAAGGCGTCCGCCAGCATAGCGCGGGCGCGAATTTTCCGCCAAGCCCGGAGCTCCAGTCGCGCACGCGTTATCTGACGTTCGATCCGGCGGTGCCACAACGGCTCTATGCCGGGATCGAAGTCGGCGGCATGCTGCTCAGCGACGACAGCGGGGAGACCTGGAAGCCGGCCAATGAAGGTTTGACGGACATGGACATTCACGAGGTGCTCGCCAGCGAAGCGAATCCGGGCATGGTTTACCTCGCCTGCGGCGAAGCGTGTTTTCGGAGCTTGGACCGCGCCGGACATTGGCAAGATATTTCGCCGAAAACTCATGATTACGGCACCGCCGTGGCCGAAGACAAAAACGGCGTGGTCTATCTCGGCTGCGCGAGGGGACGGCCGAATATGTGGATCCGCGAAGAAGGCGCCGACGCCGCCATATTCCGCAGCGGCGACAAGGGCGCGAGTTGGGAAAAAATTACCGACCATCTGAGAGGCGGGGTCATGCATATATGCCCCACACCCGACGGCAGCCGCATGATCGCCGGCACCTCTGACGGCAGCTTACTGCTCATTGACGAGTCCGGCGCGCGCGAAGTTGTCAGCGGACTGCCGTTCGTCACCTCCGTCGAATTAGGAGCGTAAGAAAAAAAATAACGGCAAAAGATAGAGGATTAACCGACCATGCCGATTCTGGGCCCTCTCGAATTCATCCTTTATTGCTCATCCTTTATATCCTACGAAGGATGCGCATGAGAGCACTCTTTCTACTCCGACGCCGACAAATTAAAATCGTCGAGATGGACGAGCTCGACACCCAAGGATTCACCGACAAACGGAAAAAGCACAGGAAGATTTTCTTTCAGTAATATTGCGGTGATGGAGGACTGGAGTAGCGGAGGGCTGGAACTCCAGACCCAATACTCCAACACTCCATCACTTAAATCGAACTTTTTTAGAGGTGCCTCCCTCATGAAGCTCTACACTTTTTTCCGCAGCTCGGCGTCTTACCGCGTTCGCATCGCACTTAATCTCAAAGGGCTCAGCTACGAACAGGCGCCGATTCACCTGCGCCGTGGCGGCGGCGAGCACCTGGCGGCCGCCTATAAAGCGATCAATCCGCAAGCACTTGTTCCGGCGTTGGAAGACAATGGCAGAATTCTCACGCAATCGCTCGCGATCATCGAGTACCTGGAAGAAAAATATCCCGATCCGCGGCTCCTGCCGAGCGATCCGGCGGACAAGGCCCTGGTGCGTAGCATGGCCATGATCATCGCCTGCGAAGTCCATCCGATTCAGAATCTGCGCGTGCTCAACCACGTCAAAAACGAATACCGTCAGAGTGACGAGCAAGTCAGCCGCTGGGCACAACATTGGATTGATCTCGGCCTATCGGCGCTGGAGCAGACGATTGCTTCCCAGCCCAAGCGCGGCACATTTTGCTATGGCGATACGCCGACCGTCGCCGATATCTGCCTGGTGCCGCAGCTCGGCAACGCCCGCCGCTACGGCTGCGACCTCTCGAAATATCCCGTGATTTTGGCAATCGAGAAAAACTGCATCGCGCTCCCTGCCTTCTCAAACGCCGCCCCCGAAAAACAGCCTGATGCGGAATAGTAAGCCATAGTTTATAGTTCGTGAGTTTCAAACTCGGCTCCTGTTTTCAACCAGAAATTTGAAACTGGAAACTTTCTCAACTACATGTTCGTCCTGAAGCAATTCCTCAAAGCCTTGCTGCTTCCGCCGACACTGTGGTTGCTCCTGCTGCTAGGCGTGCTGACGTTCTGGCACCGCTCCTGGTCGCGCAAGTTGCTGCTGTTCAGCGTCTTGTTGATTTTCGCATTGCACAGCGGGCTGGTAAATTTTGCCTTGCGCTATCCACTCGAGTCGAGCTACGTGCCTGTCCTCGATCCCACCAAGGTTGGCCCGTATGACGCTATTGTGGTTTTGACCGGCGGCATCACGCCGGCTGGCGGGTTGATTCCGTTCTCGACGATCAATCAATCCATGTTTCGCCGCCTGGATGAAGCCTGGCGACTCTATCGAATTCAACCGCGACCGATCATTGTTTCCGGCGGCCACGTCAATCCGTTTACCCCGGACAAGGGAGAGAATAAAATTGCCCGCGATTATTTAATTGGCTGGGGCGTGCCCGCGGGAGATGTGTTGGGCGAAACGAATTCGCGCGACACTTTCGAGAGCGCGGTCGAGATGCAAAAACTTTTAAAACAAAAAGATTACAAACGTTACCTGCTGGTCACTTCCGCTGTGCACATGCCGCGCAGCATGCTCGTTTTCTCACGGCTCGCGCCGGAGCCGGTTCCGGCCCCCGGCGATTTCGCCGTCGGCGAGCTCGAATTGACGCCCTTAAGTTTCTTCCCCGGCGAGCACGCTGCCAGCGAACTTTCGGCCGTGCTCCATGAATACCTCGGCCTGATCAATTACAGCTGGCGCGTGCGCTTTTAGTCTCCTTAACGCTGCCATCGGTGAAAGCAACCCGCCACGCCAACTTCAGTTGCAAATCGCGCGCGGAATGATAGAGAAGCGTTGATCGACAGCTTGGCACGCGGTGATAGTGCCGCCGTTGGCTGAAAAATCAGGAGAACGAATCATGCTGCCGCGCGAAGAAAATGAATTGCTGACTCGGACAGGGCCGGGAAAGCCGCTCGGAGAGCTCATGCGGCGTTACTGGATTCCCGCGCTTTTATCAGAAGAAATTCCGGAGCGTGACGGCGCTCCGGTGCGCGTTCGTTTGCTCGGCGAAGATCTGGTGGCTTTTCGCGACAGCCAGGGGCGTGTCGGACTTTTAGCTGAACATTGCTCCCACCGCGGCACTTCATTGTTCTTCGGTCGCAATGAAGAATGCGGCCTGCGCTGCGTTTATCACGGCTGGAAATACGACATCGACGGTAAAGTCTTGGAAACTCCGGCGGAGCCCTCCGGCAGCACGCTTAAAGACAAAGTCCACCACACCGCCTACCGATGCCAAGAGGCCGGTGGCATGGTCTGGAGTTATCTCGGTCCCAAAGAGAAGATGCCGCTGCTGCCCAATTACGAGTGGCTGAATTTGCCAGCGGATCATTTATACGTGACCAAATCCGTGCAAGATTGTAGTTGGCTTCAAGGACTCGAAGGCGAGTGCGATTCCTCCCATCTATCGGTCTTGCATCAAGCATTTTCGGCAAAGCAACGGGGCGGTGGCGATCCCGAAATGTACGCCGCAGACTCGGCGCCGGCGCTCGAAGGGATCGAAACCGACTACGGCGTGCGAATGATTTCCTGCCGCAAAGCCGACGCCGCCACGATCTATTTGCGCGTTTCCAACATCGTCCTTCCCTGTCACGGCTTTATTCCGACCGGTGGGCTCAAGGGCAATGCCGAAGGCTACACAATTCACTCTCACGTCCCGATCGATGATGAACATAGTATGCGTTACAACATTCACTTTCGGCGCAACCGGCCGATCCGCGGCGAAGAGCGGCAACACGAGCGCGAAATCGGACCGGATTTCAAAAAAGTGCGCAACTTGCAAAACAACTACCTCCAGGACCGGGTTGAACAACGGGAAGAAACTTTTACCGGCATGGGCCGGGTTTTTCTCGTTCATGATTCCTGCGCAACCGAGAGCATGGGCCCGATTTACGACCGCTCCCAGGAACATCTCGGCGTGAGCGACAAGACGGTCATCGCCGTGCGAAAATTCCTTTTGCAGTGCGTCAACGGTCTCGCTTCCGGTAAAGTTCCGCCGCATGTCATTTTCACGCCCGAACAAAACGATTTGCGCCACGTGGCGTGCATTGTCGCGAAAATCCCATCAACCCAAGATCCCAAGGCATTTGTCGCAGAGCAGTTGAAGAAAGAAAAGTACTGGGAAACCGCGAGCGAGTAACACAAGTTGGCTCGCAGTCATTTCGGCCATGCCACCATCGAGAATGTTCGAATCTGTCATCTCGAACTTTCCGGCACGGGTCGGGACGGGCTCGGTGAGAGGTCTTTTTTTGAGAGTCACTTTCTCGGAAAGATTTCTCAGCTGCGCTTCGAAATGACTGCCGATCACTAAACTACCCCGGCAGTGTCAATACACAGGAGGCCCGATGCGAGTCGTCGATGTCATCAGTGAAATTCTTAAACGCGAAGGCGTGAACTTCCTTAGCTGCTACCCGACCAACACGCTCATCGAAGCCGCGGCTTTGGCGGGCATCCGGCCCATCGTGTGCCGCCAAGAGCGGGTCGGCGTCGGGATTGCAGACGGCTTCACCCGCGTCACGAATGGTAAACGCATCGGAGTCTTTACCATGCAGGCGGGACCAGGCGCCGAGAATGCTTTCTCCGGTATCACAACAGCGTACTCAGATTCGGTTCCCGTTCTCTTGCTTCCCGTTGGACACGCGCGGGACACTTCCCAGGTCTTCCATTTCTTCCGTTCCGTCCAATCCTATGCGCCGGTAACCAAGTGGTCCGAAGAGATCACGCTCGCCAGCCAGGTACCCGAAATCATGCGGCGCGCCTTCAGTTATTTGAAGATGGGAAGATTGGGCCCGGTGTTAATGGAAATTCCCAACGACGCTGCACTGGAAGAGTTCCCGGCAGCGGCTATTCATTACTCCCCGGTCAAGCGCACCGTGAGCGGCGCCAACGCGCGTGATGTCTCTGAAGCAGCGAAAATTCTGATCGAATCCAGGACACCGGTCATCGTCGCGGGACAGGGCGTGCTTTATGCGGAAGCCTCGGACGAACTGGTCGAGCTCGCAGAGTTGCTGCAAGCCCCCGTAACCACTACGCTGGAAGGAAAAAGCGCCTTCCCGGAACATCATCCGCTCTCGCTCGGTACTGGCGCCGGCGTCATGCCCCGGCCGGTTCACAGTTTTCTCCAAAACGCCGATGTCATTTTCGCCATCGGCGCAAGCTTAACGAAGCACAGCATCGTCGCGGCGCCGATCCCGGCCGGCAAGACGATCATCCATGCCACCAACGACGAGCGTGATATCAACAAACACTATCCTGCCAACTATCCGATCCTGGGCGATGCCAAGCCGGTGCTACGCCAATTCATCGACGCAATCAAAGATGAGCTGGGAAATAAAAAACGCGAAGCGAACGGCACCGCAGCCGAGATCAAAAAAGGTAAAGAGGAATGGATGGCCGAGTGGATGCCGAAGCTTACCTCGGATGAAAAACCACTCAATCCCTACCGCGTCATGTGGGAGTTCATGAACCTGTTCGATCGCAAAAACACGATCGTTACCCACGACGCCGGCAGTCCGCGCAATCAGCTCGTGCCTTTTTATCAAGCCCCGTCACCTCGCAGTTATATCGGTTGGGGCAAATCGCACGCGCTCGGAACCGGCCTGGGGCTGATCATGGGCGCCAAGCTCGCCGCGCCGGAAAAATTCTGCGTCAACTTCATGGGCGATGCCGCCTTTGGCATGACGGGATTGGATTTCGAAACCGCCGTGCGCAACAACATCCCGACCCTTACCATTGTGCTAAACAACAACTTCATGGCCGCGGAAACCCACAGCATGCAAGCCTCTCACGAGCGCTACGGCACGATGAACATCCTCGGCAACTATGCCGACTTGGCAAGATCCCTAGGCGGCTGGTCGGAGCGTGTCGAAGAACCGAGCCGGATCGTACCCGCTTTGCAGCGCGCAAGAAAAGTGACCGACGACGGCAAAGCCGCCTTGTTGGAATTCATTACCAGCCGAGAACACAATTATTCGCGGGCTGGCCGCTAGCGCGCCATTGTAAATTTGTTTAGAACGGCGCGTCGGAACTTACGCATCACATGCGCCGGCATCGCGCCAAACAGCCATCACCTCCCAACAAAGAACCCTATGATTGCGACGGTTGAGTTTCTGACTCGAAATCAGCGCCTAATAGGGCGATGCTACGATTTCCGGGGCCGCGACATCTCTTTCTTGTACCATGCATGTTGACTTAAAGTTTCTGAATTGTTAGAGGCATACGACTGTGAAATATTCGATAGCCTCCGCTTTATTGCTTTTGGTAATCGCGCTGTGTTTTCTCGGCTCGCAAGTGCTTGCCATAGCACCGGCAGAGTTCGCGGGGGAGGCCGTAACCGCCGAAGAGCGCGAAGAGCAAGGGCACAACGACCCGCTGTCGCGACGAGCTCGAACTGACGGGAAAAAGTTCACGTCTTTCCTCAACAGCTCAACGTTGATCCGCTCCACCGTCAATATCAATCCAGAAAACATCCACCTGCTTCAGGTCTTTCGCGTTTAGCATTTCCTTCGCGTCATTTTTGCTCGGTCAGGGTCGCCGTCGGGATCATTATCCCGACATTGGACGTCGTATGGGACGACCGGCGCCGATATTAAACGTGAAGGGCTCTCTAAATGGATTCGCAACTGTTTTTGTGGGTGGTTTTTAACGTCTTCGTTTTAGGCATATTGGCCCTCGATCTCCTGGTACTCCATCGTAAAGCGCACGCGGTTTCACTGCGAGAGGCCGCGGCTTGGAGCTGCGCCTGGGTTTCACTAGCCCTCATCTTCGGTTTGGGGGTCTATTACTTCCGGGGCGCGGAAAAGGGGCTGGAATTTTTAACCGGCTATGTCATCGAGTGGTCCTTAAGCGTGGATAATCTCTTTGTCTTCCTGGTTATTTTCTCCTACTTCGCAGTCCCGGCGGTATACCAGCATCGAGTCCTTTTTTGGGGTATTCTTGGGGCTTTAGTCTTGCGAGCCACCTTTATCGCGACGGGAACAGCGTTGCTCGCCAACTTTCACTGGATGATCTATGTCTTCGGCGGCTTTCTAATTTTCACCGGGATCAAGTTACTATTCGCGGGTGAGGAAAAAATCGAGCCGGAGAAAAATCCGGCTGTCCTTTTGGTCCGCCGCTTCATGAAGGTAACCCCGGACTACCAGGGACAACGATTCTTCATTCGCCAACATGGAAAGCTATGGGCGACCCCCCTCTTTCTGGTGCTTGTGGTCGTAGAGACCACCGATGTTATTTTCGCCGTCGATTCCATCCCCGCCATCTTCGCCATCACTTTGGACCCGTTCATCGTTTATACATCCAATGTCTTTGCCATCCTTGGACTGCGCGCGCTCTTTTTTCTCCTCGCCGGCGTCATGGAGATGTTCCACTACCTCAGAGTTGGGCTGTCATTCGTGCTCTGTTTCGTCGGCGCGAAGATGCTGATTGTCGATTTTTACAAGATTCCCATCGGTGTTTCTCTGGGTGTCGTGGGCGGGATCCTGCTCCTCTCCATCCTCGCTTCTATGTTAAGGCAATGGAAAGAACAGTGAGTTGCTAGGAGCACCCTCTAAACCCGCCGTTTTTGTTTGAGCGCTTCTGAGGGTAGCACCGTAAGACTCGTCTAATATACCGTGTTCCAAACTGGTTTCGTTGCACGCGTCGTGAGCCGAGCGGACTGACAATCCCGAGCAAGTCGCGGCCGGCCCTTCAGCGCATGACAAAGTCTGCTTACCCCCGTTCCGCGTAAGCCGTCGTAGCGCGCCCGCGCGCCGTCGTTCTGAATCCGGCCTTGGCCATCTCGATAACAATGACAATGCCGACGCCGAGGGCAACGATCATCCCGATGTCGGAGCCTGACGGCATGGTGATGCCAAAGGCGTCTCGGACCGCTGGGAACTGGACCAACACCACGATCAGAGCCAGCTCCCAGGCGATGGCGATCAGGAGCCATTTGTGCGGCGGCGCTTGTATCAGGCTGTATCTTAAAGAGCGGAAGTTAATGGCGATGAGGAGCTCGATAAAAACGAACATGAAAAAGACTAGAGTCCTCGCAAGTTCCATATCCGGTTGCGATCGAAAAAACATCCACAGGAATAAGGGGCACTCGATGAGTACCGCCATAAGGATCAGCATTCTTACGTCCTTTGAGAAAACGCTCTCTCGAGGATCACGCGGAGCTCTCTGCATGATATCCGGATCCGCCGGCGCCACACCCAGCGCCAGCGCTGGAAGACCATCTGTGGCCAGGTTGATATACAGAATCGCCGCCGGAAGAAGCGGCAAGTATTCGGGCCCCATTACCATGACAACGCCGCCTAATACGACGACTTCGGTAATGTTCGCTCTGAGTAGATAGGTCAGATATTTTTTAATGTTGTCATAGATCCATCTGCCCCGCTCGATGGCCCGGACAATGGTGGCAAAATTATCATCGCTCAAAACGATATCGGCCGCCTCTTTCGCGACTTCGGTGCCGGTGATGCCCATCGCTATGCCGATGTCGGCGTGTTTGAGGGCTGGGGCATCGTTGACCCCGTCGCCGGTCATGGCAACGATTTCGCCCCGGTTCTTCCACGCCTTGACGATCTTGAGCTTATCGAGAGGGGAGACCCTGGCGTACACGGTGATTTTATCGACGACACGCTCGAATTCGTTATCGTCGATTTTTCCTAGGTCTTCCCCCGTAAATACGAGGTCGCCATCGCGGTGAATTCCAAGTTCCTTCGCTACGGCTAGCGCAGTAAGTTTATGGTCACCGGTGATCATAATGGGCTTGATTGCTACCTGGCGACAAACCCGCACCGCCTCGAGGGCTTCCTCTCTGGGCGGATCCATCATGCCGATCAAGCCTAGAAAGACGAGGTCTTTCTCAATGAGGTCTTCCTTATATTCATCCGCCTCCGGGAGGTCGCTGTAAGCTATGGCAAGAACCCTCAAGGCGTCGGTGGCCATTTCCTCGTTTGCCGAAAGGATCTTCTTACGTTCGCTGTCGTTCAACGCCATGACTTCATCTCCATTCAAGAGAGATGAACATCGATCGAGGATCACTTCGGGAGCTCCCTTCATGAACGCTCTGCGCTTGCCGTCCTCCATCGTGTGGATCGTGGTCATGCGTTTTCGGTCCGAGCTAAAAGGAAATTCTCCGATCCTGGGATATTGCTTTCTGATTTCGTCTCTCCCCAGCCCGGCCTTGGCTGCAAGGACCATAAGGGCGGCTTCCGTCGGATCGCCTTTGATGGACCACTTGCCTCCCGCCTCCAGAAGCGCGGAGTCGTTGCACAGGATTCCGCCTCTAAAAAGCATGTTCAGAGATGGATTGTTAGAAGCCGGGCTCAAGTGGCCTTCGGGTGCATAGCCGACGCCGCTCACCTCGACCGACTTTCCGCCCCCAAATACCCGGCGAACCGTCATCTCTCCCTTGGTTAAGGTTCCGGTCTTGTCGGAACAGATCACCGTCGTACAGCCCAGAGTCTCCACCGCCGGCATTTTTCTGACGAGCGCGTTGCGCTTTGCCATTTCGCGCATGCCGATGGCTAGGGCGCCCGTCACGATGGCCGGCAGCGCTTCGGGAACTGCGGCTACTGCAAGAGCAATGGCGAACATCAGCATCATTAAAATGAATTGCAGATTTAAGCTTCCGCCTAGGGCTTCTCGGATGATGCTGGTGACCACAACTAAAACACACGCGCTCACGGCAATGATTCCAAGCCATTTCCCAATCTCTTCCGTGCGTTTTTCCAGAGGCGTTTTCTCCTGCGAAACAGTCGCCAATTCGGTGGCGATCTTCCCGAACTCAGTTTTGAATCCAGTATCCGTCACCACTGCCTTGCCTCTACCGTAGCTGACCGCAGTACCGGTAAAGACCATATTTTTTCTATCCCCTACCGGCACGGCTTCGGGTAAAACTTTGAGATCTTTCTCCACGGGAAAGGACTCCCCGGTCAATGGAGCCTCGTCGCACTGCAATGAGTAAATTTCGACCAAGCGCCCGTCGGCGGGGATCTTATCTCCGGCCTCCAGCAGGATGATATCACCAGGGACCAGTTCCTTAGACGGAATTTCCTCTTCCCGCCCTCCTCTCAACGCCGTAATCGTCGGGGTGAGCATTTTCTTCAAGGCGTCCAGGGCGCGCTCAGCGCGATACTCCTGAACAAAACCCAACAGAGCGCAGAAGACGATGATCGCCAGGATAATGCCGGCGTCAAGCAGGTCCCCGATGATGGCTGATAGGATCGTGGCAACCGCCAATATGATAATGAGAGTGTTCTTGAACTGATTGATGAAAAGGATGAAGGGAGAAGTCTTCTCTTCCTTTTTCAGCTCGTTATAACCGTGGACCTCGAGGCGCCGGCGTGCCTCCTCTACAGTTAAGCCTTGCTGAGGATCCGTACCCAACTGCCCGAGCATGGAATCAACCTGCGTCGAGTGCCAATATATGTTTGCCATAGGTCCCTCGTAATTCGATTGTTGGAGGTTCACATGCTTGCTTTGGAGCACCAATCTGACGGTTGGGCGATTTTCCAGGCCCGCTGTTCTTACTGTCAAGCGCTGCTGTAAAGCGGAATCCGGCCCTTTATGCCCTGGGCCTTTGAAGTGCTTGGTGTGCGGCGAAAATGGAAGGGTTAAATTCTGTAGACGTTTATCTGCTGATAAACGCTGGACTTGGAACCATGAGAAATGAACGATTCCCTTATCTGGACGATAAGAGAAATCGCCGGCGCTGGCTTGTCGACCGCGCGCAAACTGTTAAGTGAGGATTTGCCTCTTTGCGATCGTTTCAGCGAGCGACGGCTGCGGGCATTCTCTGAAGAAAAATCGTCCGCAAGAGTCCAAAGAGATGTTTCCGAATCGGCGTCAATACTAGCTGAGAGTTGCTCCAAGCTCCCCAGAGAAGAGCACCATAAGAAAAAGAAGAAACTTACACCCATTGTAATCTTTTTCACGAGGCAGAGCCTATATCACGGGCACGTTAATAGTCAATCAACCTCATCATGGCCCGACGAATGAGCTCCATGGCGAATTCTTCGGCGTCCAAAGCGTCGGCGGCACGTGCGCCGATATCGGCGCGCTGGCGCTCGGGCCGAACGAATCGATATCCCAGTCAAATCGCGCGGGGCCTACCAAGCGGCCAAAGAAGGCGGACCGGTGCGGTGCTCTGGAAATCAATCACCAGCCGGGAACAGGCTTATTCTCGGCTCAGCGAGTAGCTGGATTGACTTAAACTTTCCGAATTGTTACCCGTTTAGATTGATGCTACGGTTAACGCTCTCTGTGCTCTTCGTGTTTTTCCTGGCTCTGGGGCTTACTGGGATAAATATTTCTGTGATTCAAATGGCGCTCGCCGAGGCTGCGGACGACAATGTTTCTTCCGAAAAGCGGGAAGAACGAACGCTCAGAGATTCCGCCGGACGGAGATCCCGAACGCCCGGTAAAAAATTGAAACAAACTTTTGTTTCCCGAATAGATCTGGCATCAACGACGAGTCAAGCGCGATCGTCGTTCCGCTCCCTCTCTCCCCCTCGCTACGACGCCGGCAATCTTCAAGGCCGGCTGCAAGTCTTCCGTATCTAGCGCTTCCATTCTTTCATCAGTTTGCCCGCTTAGCTCTAATTCGGTTACCCGCTGGGTGCGGACGCGGCGCATTCGCCGCTCAATCAGGAGAATGGAACGTAGTATATGGAATCGGAACGACTGTTTATTTGGATCGCTTTCAACGTTTTCGTCTTGGGCATGCTCGCCCTAGACTTAGGGGTTTTCCACCGCAAGGCGCATACCGTTTCGATAAAAGAAGCGTCGATCTGGAGTGTCGTCTGGGTCTGCTTGGCGATGATCTTCAATGTCGGCATTTATTTCGCCTGGGGCTCCGAGAAAGCACTCGAGTTCCTTACCGGATATGTGATCGAAAAATCTCTGAGCGTCGACAATTTGTTCGTTTTTCTGATGATTTTTCAATATTTCAGGACGCCGAGCCAATACCAGCACCGCGTGCTCTTTTGGGGCATCCTGGGGGCCTTGATTCTACGTGCTATTTTCATCGCCGCCGGCGCCGCCCTGCTGGCCAACTTCCACTGGATGATCTATGTTTTTGGCGCTTTCCTGGTCGTCACGGGCTTCAAAATGTTGCTTCAGGGTGATGAGAAGATCGCGCCCGAGAAAAATCCCGTGGTCAGGCTTTTCGAGAAGTGGGTGCCGATCAGCAAAGAATATGACGGGCAGAAATTCTTTGTTCGCCGCCAAGGCAAGATTCACGCGACGCTTCTGATGCTAGTGCTCATCGTCGTCGAGACCACCGACGTGATTTTTGCCGTTGACTCCATTCCGGCGATTTTTGCCATCACCGACGACCCCTTCATCGTTTACACATCGAATGTTTTCGCGATTCTTGGGCTGCGCGCCCTCTATTTTATGCTGGCGGGGGTCATGGAGCTGTTCGTCTACTTAAAAGTCGGTCTGTCTTTCGTTCTTTGCTTCGTCGGCGCCAAGATGATGCTCGTCGATATCTACAAAATTCCCGTCGGCGTTTCCTTGTCGGTCATCGGTGGCGTTTTACTGCTATCGATCCTCGCATCTTGGGTGATCAAACCCAGACACACCAAAGCGGCGCATTTGCAAAAATCCGCCCAGCCGGATCTCACCCGGGACTAGTTAGGTCGCAACACCTTAGGCATAACAACAGAAATATGAGCGGCTGTGGGAAAGGATCTTGGTCTGGGAACCAGAGGGTAACGAACTGCTTTGCTAGCTGTCCTGCTTATACCAAAACTCCGAATTGCACTTGAAAATATTCTTGGGAATCTTGGCATAGACTA
>Ga0210114_1000115_pt1 | contig 18720 bp, 17 predicted proteins | sample MayberryNW_TuleA_FD_185524 | JGI IMG/M metagenome (GOLD analysis project Ga0210114, IMG submission 185524) | Wetland microbial communities from San Francisco Bay, California, USA, that impact long-term carbon sequestration - MayberryNW_TuleA_D2... | ecosystem: Environmental > Aquatic > Marine >...
CCGAACTGTCGCCCTGACAGGGGCGGATCCGACCAGCTCCAACACCCGATTCGCCTCGCAAGCCCCCAACGCGGTTTCGTTCGCGCGGTGGAGTATCTCCTCTTCGTGCCGGAGACGACGCTCCGAGGCCAGTAGCTCGTCAGGATTGAGTAGGTCTAGCCGGATGGCCAGAGGAACGAGTCGCCGCAGCGCGTTATCCTGTCGCAGCAGTAACCGATACTCCGAGCGCGATGTGAAGAGCCTGTAGGGCTCGTCGACTCCGCAGTTGACCAGGTCGTCCACCAGCACTCCGATAAACGCGGTGTCTCGGCCCAGGGTAACGGGCTCACGGTCGAGCGCAGTTGCGGCAGCGTTGAGCCCTGCGGCCACGCCCTGGCCCGCCGCTTCTTCGTACCCTGTAGTGCCGTTCACCTGGCCGGCCAAGAAGAGTCCCGGCAGGGCCCGTAGCTCCAGTGTCGGTTTGAGTTGCGTAGGAGGGAAATAGTCGTACTCGATCGCGTATCCTGGTCGAGTCATGCGGACCGTTTGAAGCCCCGGGATCGTCCGAAGAAAGGCGAGTTGTACGTCAGGAGGGAGAGATGTGGAGAGCCCGTTGACATACACCTCAGACGTGTCGAGCCCCTCGGGTTCAAGGAAGACCTGGTGACGAGGTGCTTCGGGGAATTTCACGATCTTGTCTTCAATCGACGGGCAATAGCGAGGGCCCCTACCAGCGATAGCACCGCCATACAGGGCTGATTGATCGAGGTGTGATGAGATGATGTCGCGAAGCTGTTCAGTAGTCCACGTGAGCCAGCAGGGTAGCTGTTCGGGGTGGCGCGCTTGCTCGTAAAACGAGAACCAGTATGGTGTTCCATCACCATCTTGGCGCTCGAGTCGCCCGAAATCGACCGACCGCCCGTCAATCCTCGGTGGCGTGCCGGTTTTGAAGCGTTGGACCGTAATTCCAAGATCTTCAAGGACTTGCGCTAGTTCAACCGCCGGACTGTCTCCGGCGCGCCCGGCGGGGAACCTGGTCTCCACGCCCATGTGGATCACGCCTCGCAGGAAGGTGCCCGCCGTCAGGACCACGGCCCGAGCCACGTAGCGTCGGCCATCCTGAGTCTCCACACCGCGCACAGCGCCGGACTCGAGCACCAGCCCGGCTACGGTTCCCTGCACCAGCTGCAGATTCTCTCGCCGCTCGAGGAGTGAGCGCACTGCCCGCCGGTAGAGGCCGCGATCGCACTGTGCCCGGGGTGACCAGACCGCCGGTCCTTTGGACCGGTTCAGCATTCGGAATTGGATCCGCGCCATATCGGTCGCGCGACCCATGATCCCGCCCAGGGCATCCACTTCGCGCACCACAGTGCCCTTCGCAATTCCGCCGATCGCGGGATTGCAGGACATCTGGCCGATTGTCTCGAGGTTCTGGGTCAGCAGGATGGTGCGCGCACCCGCACGCGAGGCGAGCGCGGCGGCCTCGGCACCCGCGTGGCCGCCGCCGATAACGATGACGTCGCAGCGCTCTACCATGAGAGGGAATCTAGGACGAACTGTGGGTCAGGACTCCATTGCTCCCAGCGGAGTGATCCGGGCGACTTCGGCGCGCGGCACCACCAGATGCTTCCGGTCGGAGCGCACGCCGAACCGCGCGCTCCGCCGCACGAAATCCTCTCGGGTGCCACCCGCCGCGGCATCGTGCACACCGACGTCGAGCAGATGGACGCCCGCCGCGTCCTCGGTGTCGAATCTTCCGACGTAGGTCAGCGGCCCGGCCGTTTCGACCACGACGGTCACGCCATGGAGCTCGTGATGGCCGGGATGAAACACGTGCCCGCTCAGGCGACGGCTCCCGCGCCGAAGTGCCTGTCGAAGGCCTTCACCAGGTCGCCGGCGATGGACTGAGGGCTCCGCCCCTCGATCTGGTGCCGGTGAACGAAATGCACCACCTCGCCGTTCCGCAGCAGCGCCATCGACGGGCTGCTCGGCTGATACTCCGCGAAGTACTGGCGGGCCCGCGCCGTCGCCTCGAGATCCTGTCCCGCGAACACGGTGACGACCTGCTGGGGGAGCACCGCGTGCTCCAGCGCCAGCCTGAGCGCGGGCCGCGCGTTGCCGGCGGCACAGCCGCAGACCGAGTTCACGAAGACCAGCATGGTGCCCTGTTGGTCGCCCAGGGCGGCATCCACGTCCTCCGCCGTCTTGAGCTCCCGGGCTCCGAGATGCACCATCTCCTCGCGCATGGGTGCGACGAGGGCTGGGTTGTACGGCATCAGCAATTCCTCACGTCGTTGGGTGGTCGGGCGAAAGGGCCGTCTTGAGCGCGTGCCACGGCAGGCTCGCGCACTTCACCCGGGTCGGGTACCCCGATACTCCGGAGAACACCGCGAGCTTGCCCAGGGTTTCCGCGTCGGCGGAGCCCGGCCGGCCGGTCACCATCCGGTGAAACCGCTGGAAGACCTCCTCGGCCTCTTGGCGGGACTTGCCCTTCACAGCCGCCGTCATCAGGGATGCCGAGGCGCGTGAGATGGCGCAGCCCGTGCCTTGAAAGCTCACATCGCTGATCACCTCACCGTCGAGCTTCACCCAGACCGTGAGCGAATCGCCGCAGAGTGGATTGTTCCCCTCGGCCCGGCGGTGGGCGCCTTCCATTGCCCGGTAGTTCCGGGGCGAGCGGTTGTGCTCCAGGATGACGTTCTGGTAGAGCTCGGCGAGACTGGACATCACCCGAACACCTCGGCAGCGCGCGCGACACCGCGGGCGAGAGCTTCGATCTCTCGCACGGTGTTGTAGAAGGCAAACGAGGCCCGTACGGTCGCCGGGATCCCGAGGCTGGTCATGACCGGCTGCGCACAGTGATGGCCCGCCCGCACCGCCACACCTTCGTCGTCCAGAATCGTGCCCACGTCGTGAGGGTGGACCCCATCGAGAATGAACGAAAGGACGGCGACCTTCTGCGGCGCGGTGCCGACGAGGCGGACTCCCCGAATCTCGCCGACCTGCTCGGTGGCCAGGCGCAGGAGCTCCTCTTCCCAGGCCGCGATGCGATCCAGACCGACCGCCTCGAAGTAGTCGAGCGCGGTCGCCAGACCCAGCACCTCCGCGATCGGCGGCGTCCCCGCCTCGAATCGGGCCGGCGGCGCGGCCCAGGTGCTCCCCTCCAGCGCAACCTGCTCGATCATGTCGCCGCCGCCCTGCCAGGGCGGCATCGCCGCGAGCACGTCGGCCCGGCCATACAGGACCCCGACGCCCGTGGGACCGTACACCTTGTGCCCGGAGAAAGCGAAGAAATCGCACCCCAACTCGGCAACGTCGATGCGCAGGTGCGCCGCGGACTGGGCGCCGTCCACCAGCACCAGCGCCCCTCGCCCATGTGCGCGTGCGGCCAGCGCGCGCACCGGGTTCACCGTGCCGAGAGCGTTGGAGACATGTCCGATGGCGAGGAGCCTGGTGCGATCGCCGAGCAGGCGCTCCGCGGCCTCGAGATCCAGCTCGCCGCGAGCCGTGATCGGCACCGCGCGAAGCCGGGCGCCCGTCTGCTCACACACCAGCTGCCAGGGCACCAGGTTCGAGTGGTGCTCCATCGCAGTCACCAGCACCTCGTCACCGGGCCGCAGAGTGCTTCGACCCCAGCTCTGGGCGACGAGGTTGATCGCTTCCGTGGCGCTCCTGGTGAACACGATCTCCGCGGGCGAGGCGGCGCCGATGAAGCGGGCGACTCGCTCGCGGGCGCCCTCGAATGCGGCGGTGGCCCGCTCGCTCAGCTCATACACGCCCCGGTGGATGTTGGCGTTCCCGCTGGTGTAGAAGCGGGAGATCGCCTCGATTACCTGTCGCGGCTTCTGAGTGGTGGCGGCGTTGTCGAGGTACGCGAGCGGATGCCCGCTCCGAGTGGTCTGAGAGAGGATAGGGAAGTCGGTCCGGACGCGGGCGACGTCCAGCGGGGCGGCGGGGCGATCGGAAGCCGCGGGGGCGGAGACTCCGCCTAGCTGGGGCATCGCGGGCCTCAGCCTCGCTGAGCCTCGAGCCGCTCGAGCACCAGGCGGTCCAGCTCCAACCGCACCGGCTCCAGGGCCACTTCCTCGATCACCTCGGCGGCGAAGGCGTAGATCAGCAGCCGCTCGGCCTCGGCGTGGGGGACCCCGCGGCTTCGCGCGTAGAAGAGCGCGACGTCGTCCAGCCGGCCGACCGTGGCCCCGTGGGTGCACCTCACGTCGTCGGCGAAGATCTCCAGCTGTGGCTTGGTGTCCACCTTGGCCCCGTCGCTGAGCAGGAGGTTGCGATTAGTCTGCTTGGCGTCGGTCTTCTGGGCCTCGGGCTGCACGAACACCTTGCCGTTGAAGACCGCCCGCGAGCGCCCGTCCAGCACGCCCTTGTAGACCTCCCAGCTACGGCAGTTGGGCTGGTCGTGATAGATCGCGGTGTGATTGTCCACCACCTGCTCGCCGCGAGTGATGTAGAGACCGTACATCAGGGTCTCGATGTTCTCGTCGTTGAGCCGGACGTGCAGGTTGTGGCGAGCCAGCGCGCCGCCCATCGCCATCGAGAACGAGCGATAGTGGCTGTCGCGCCGCTGATCCACGTGGCTCAGGCCGACATGGTAGGCCCGCTCACTCTCACGCTGGATCCGGGTGTGCTCCAGCCAGGAGCCCTCGGCGGCGGAGACCTCGCTGACCGCATTGGTCCAGTACGCACTTTCGGGGGCGAGCGTCACGTAGCTCTCGATCACCGAAGCTCTGGCCCCCCGCTCCACCACGATCAGGTTGCGCGGATGGATCGCCGTCCCCTCGGCGGCGGAGGTCGTCACGAAGACGAAGTGCACGGGGCACTCGAGGTCGAGCCCGGCGGGGACGTGCAGAAGGCCGCCGTCACGGAACGCCGCGGTGTTGAGGGCCGTGAACGGGCTACCGTCGGCCGGTGCGTGGCGGGTCAGATGCTCCGGCAGCAGGCCGCCGTTCTCACGGAGCGCCTCCGCCAGGCTTCCGACCTTCACGCCGGATGGCAGCACGGGCACCCGCGACAGCGGGTCACTGTACGCCCCGTCGACGAAGACCAGCGTGGTCCACTCGGGGTGCCCGAAGATGAAGGGGTTCAGCTGCTCGAGTCGGAGCGCGGCGGGCTCGCCGGGGGCTGGACGCCAGATACGCTGTGCGATCGGCGCGATCGGCGTGAAGCGCCATTCCTCGTCGCGGGACGACGGGAAGCCGACCGCCCCGAATCGCGCCGCCGCGGCCCGACGCAGCGGCTCCAGCCACTCGGGGCCCTCAGCGATCGCCGCGCCGGCCTTGAGCTCGAGGTCCTGCAGCACCGCCTCGCTCACGCGCCGGCTCCCGATGCCGCCGTCGCGGCCGCGTCCACCCACTCGTAGCCCCTGGCCTCGAGCTCGAGCGCGAGGTCCCTGCCACCGGACATCGCGATCCGACCATTCGACAGCACGTGCACGAAGTCGGGCACGATGTAGTTGAGGAGCCGCTGATAGTGGGTCACCACGATGAACGACCGGTCCTGGCTCCGCAGCGTGTTCACCCCAGCCGCCACGATCCGGAGGGCGTCGATGTCGAGCCCCGAATCGGTCTCGTCGAGGATGGCGAGCCTCGGCTCCAGTACCGCCAGCTGGAGAATCTCGTTCCGCTTCTTCTCGCCCCCGGAGAAGCCGGAGTTCACCGCCCGGCTCATGATCTCGGGTCCCCAGTCCACCACCTTGAGCTTCTCCTCGAGGAGGTCGACGAAGTCCATCGAGTCGATCTCCTCCTCGCCCCGGGCCTTCCGGATCTCATTGTAGGCCGCCCGGAGGAAATAGGCGTTGGTGACACCGGGGATCTCGACCGGATACTGGAAGGCCAGAAACACGCCGGCCTGGGCCCGCTCCTCGGGCTCCAGGTCGAGCAGGTCACGACCCTCGTACAGCACCGAGCCGCTGGTGACCTCGTATGCCGGATGCCCGGCGAGCACCTGGGCCAGCGTGCTCTTCCCGGACCCGTTGGGCCCCATCACGGCATGCACCTCGCCCGGGTTCACGGTGAGGTTGATGCCCTTCAAGATCTCCTTGTCGCCGGCCGAGGCCCGCAGGTCCCTGATTTCCAGCACGACACTCCTCCGATTGGTCTAGCCTACGCTGCCTTCCAGACTGATCCCGAGCAGCTTCTGCGCCTCCACCGCGAACTCCATCGGCAGCTCCTGGAAGACCTCCTTGCAGAAGCCGTTCACGATCATGGAGATCGCGTTTTCGGTGTTGAGGCCCCGCTGCTTCAGGTAGAAGATCTGGTCTTCGCCGATCTTCGACGTGGAGGCCTCGTGCTCGGTAGAGCTGGAGGCGTTCTGCACGTCGATGTAGGGGAACGTGTGCGCCCCGCAGCGGTTCCCGATCAGCATCGAGTCGCACTGGGTATAGTTGCGCGCACCTGTCGCCTTCGGCAGCACCTTCACCTGCCCCCGGTAGCTGTTCTGCCCCTGCCCCGCGCTGATGCCCTTCGAGACGATCGTGCTCCGGGTGTTCTTTCCGGTGTGGATCATCTTGGTGCCGGTGTCGGCCTGCTGGTGCCCGTTCACCACCGCGACCGAGTAGAACTCGCCCACGGAGTCGTCACCCTGGAGGATGACGCTCGGGTACTTCCAGGTGATCGCCGAGCCGGTCTCGACCTGGGTCCACGAGATCTTGGACCGCGCCCCGGCGCACTTGCCGCGCTTGGTCACGAAGTTGTAGATCCCGCCCTTGCCCTCCCCGTCGCCGGCATACCAGTTCTGCACCGTGGAGTACTTGATGGTGGCGCCTTCCAGGGCGACCAGCTCGACCACCGCGGCGTGGAGCTGGTTCTCGTCCCGCTTGGGCGCGGTGCAGCCCTCGAGGTAGCTCACGTAGGCGCCTTCGTCCGCGATGATGAGGGTCCGCTCGAACTGTCCCGTCTCCGCCGTGTTGATCCGGAAGTAGGTGGACAGCTCCATCGGGCAACGCACGCCCTTGGGGACGTAGACGAACGACCCGTCGCTGAACACCGCGGCGTTGAGGGCCGCGAAGAAGTTGTCGCTCAACGGGACGACCGACCCGAGATACTTACGCACCAGCTCGGGGTGCTCCTGCACCGCCTCGCCGAAGGAGCAGAAGATGATCCCCTGCTCGGCCAGCTTGGCCTTGTAGGTGGTGCCCACGGAGACCGAATCGAAGATGGCATCCACCGCCACGCCCGCGAGGACCTTCTGCTCGGAGAGCGGAATGCCGAGCTTCTCATAGGTCTCGAGCAGCTTCGGGTCTGCCTCCTCGAGACTGCCGAGCGGGTTCTTGGTACGCGGCGCGGCGTAATAACTGATGGACTGGTAGTCCACCGGGGTGTACTTGATGTTCGGCCAGCTGTGCGGCTCGATCATCTTGAGCCAGCCGCGATAGGCCTTGAGACGCCAATCGAGCAGCCACTCCGGCTCGCGCTTCTTGGCCGAGATGAGGCGGATGATGTCCTCACTCAGCCCCTTGGGCGCGACGTCGGCCTCGATGTCGGTGACCCAGCCGTGCTTGTACTCCTGGTTGACCAGTGTCTCGACTTGCGTGCTCATGACCTCTCCCCGGCGGCTCGGCTGAACCGCACCCTGTACTCACAGGCCGGGCACCCGCTCAAGATGTGACCGGTCCGCTCCACCTCGGCTCCCAGCACGTCCGCCAGGTACCGGACCTCCGCCGCGCAGATCTCCGGGAACCGTTCCGCGACGGCCGGAATGGGGCAGTTGTGCTCCGTGAGCACCGCCTCGGTCGGGTCGGCAGCGCCTTGCTCGACCAGCACTTCTGCCATGTAGCCCTCTTGGGAGAGGAGCCTGGCCACGACGCCCAGCCGCTCTGCCTGCGGTCTGCCCATCAACTCCGCCCGCATCCGGCCGGCGAGCAGATCGAAGTACGACTCCAACATCCCCACCGCCACCTCGCGCCCATCGCGCTCCACCACCGCGCTCAGCATCGCGGATAGGGCCTCGCCATAGCGGCGCGGGAAGAGCTCTTCACCGGCGCTGCTCAGGCTGTAGGCAAAGGCCGGCGCACCCACACCCCGATGCTCGCGCCGATAGAGGATCAGCCCCTCCGCCTCGAGCTCCTTGAGATGGTGTCGCACGGCGTTCAAGGAGATGCCCAGCCTGGCGGTCAGCTCCCGCGCCGTGAGGGGCTGTGCCCGCTTGAGCTGGGTCAATACCGCACCGCGCTGGCCTTTATGGCCGGTCGGCACGCCGGGCTCGATCACCGGGAGGTGGACACCCATGTGCCAAATGTTAAGTAAAACAGTCGGGATTGTCAAATCGGACAACAGAATTGGTGCGAACTCACAATGTCATGCTGTGCAATGTGTTAGATGATACGGACTGGAGATGACAACCCCTTGGGCGGTCGCAGACCGCGACAAGGCGATTGGTGTGGCACCGGGTGTTGGCCTAAGTAGTATTTTATGCTACTACAAGTACCTGCTATGTGGGCTCCAGTGGTTCTCCACTCTGGCCGGGCGGAGAACACTTTCCCATATTGGGGATATGCCACAGGTCCAACTCCAACGGGGGAGTAGCCTTCCATGACCATCCACCGCATCCGGCTCCTGGGAGATCCGATTCTCCGCGCCAGGTGCGAGCCGATCACCCGCCCAGGCTCCACTGCGGTCCGGGTGATCATGGACGACATGCGAGAGACGCTCCGGGACTGGCAGTCGAGGTTCGGCGGCGGGCGCGGGATTTCCGCCCCGCAGATCGGCGCCCCCGTGCGGATGGTCTACGTGGAGATGGACAAGCCCTGGCCCCTCATCAATCCCGAGATCGTCGATATCGGGAACGAGGACTTCGAGGTGTGGGACGACTGCTTCTCGTTTCCCAACCTTCTCGTCCGAGTCTCCAGGGCCTACCGCATCCGGGTCCGCTATCAGGACTTCAAGAGCCAGTGGCACGAGGTAGAGCTGGAGGGTGACCGGGCCGAGCTGCTCCAGCATGAGCTCGACCACCTGGACGGAGTGCTGTCGGTGGACCGTCCCCACGGGCTCGATCCCTTCTGTCTCCGCGAGGAGTGGCACCGACTGTACGGCCCGAATCGCCGGTACGGACCCCCCGAGCCACGCGATGAGATGTACGCCTCGCCGATCAGCGAGTCGCTCTAGCTACGGCCATTCCCCCAGGCGTACGAACACCGCGCCGCGGTCCTCCGTGCTATAGCCGTACTCGAATCGCACCGGGCCCACAGGCGTGTCGGCCCCGAAGCCCGCCCGGATTCCTCCCACCCAACCGTCGTCACCCAGCAGCGCCCCGCCGTTGGCGGTGCGGCCGCCGGCCACCTCCACCCGCGCAAGCAGCGGCCCGTTCACCGGTACGGTGAACATGAGACCGAGCATGGCTTCTCGATCGCCGCGCCGCTCGCCGATGTGCAGTCCGGGGAACCCCTCCTTTCCGCCGAGCGGGAAGGCGTCCTGCAGCGGGAGATCTTCGCCCCACCCGAGCCTCAGTCGGGGCGTGAAGCGCACGACGCCGAAACGGGCGAGGACCTCCGCGTTGAGACTCGCACGGCTGTAGATGCCACTCCAAACCGCCTCCGCCCGCACCGCTTCACCCCGCAGCCGACTGGCACGGACCGCGCGCAGCGCCACCCCCGCCGAGGAGACGTTCTGTCGCGCGGGCTCGTCCCAGGTGTGCCCGTGGAGGCCCAGTCCCAGCTCCCACCCGTTCGGCAGCGCCCGCTCCACTCCAACGAAGCCGATAGCCTCGCGGGTCTCCAGCTCGTCGAGCTCGTCGCCGTCGGCATCGAACTGGCGCACATCCTCGGTGGCCAGTCGCACCGTGAGCGTCGGGTCCAGCACCTGGCGCACCAGCTGGAATTTCCGGCGCAGCCCCCCGTAGAGCTCCTTCCGGAACGCATCGAGGAACACCGCTGCGCTCCCCTCGAGGGCCAGGCCGAAAAGCCGACGGTCGACGCCGCCGGCCCACATCTGGCCGCCCAGCTCATTGTCGTAGGCCAGCCCGAGAGCGACTTCACGGCGCGCCGCGCGCCGGATGGAGAGCGCAAAAGCGACTGAGTCACCGAATCCATGAGGGCCCAGCCAGACTGAATGGTAGGCATCGGTGGTGCCGAGATCCCGGAGCCGGGAGCGCAGCAGGTCCACGTCGAGCGTGTCGCTCAGTCCCAGGCCGAGGATTCGCTCCAGCGCCAGGCGCTCGGAATCGTTGGCTCCATCGGCGCCGAAGCCCGTGACCGTGCGGGGCAGCGCCGATCGACCGCGCCCCTCCCGCGGGGCGACGCAGGTGAGCGAGCGGAGCGCCGTGTCGGCCGCGCCCCGCCCGTTCGCGAGCAACCGGGCCACCCGGGGTGCGGAGAAGTTCAGGCTGGAGAAGCCTTCGACGTCCGAGCGGACCAGCACGTCGCCGGCATGCAGCGATTCGGCCGGCTGCCGGAACAGTGACTCGATGAGCCGGTCCGCCACGCTGAGAGGAGAGTCGCCGCTGAAGGTGGTCGAAGGATGCTCGGTGGCGTCGGACACGATGACGCGCTCGACCCCTTGGGCGCGGGCGACCGCCACCGGGATGTTGGCCGAGAGGCCGCCATCCACCAGAAAGTGGCCCTCTCGCAGCTCCGGCGCGAAGACCAGCGGCACCGCGATGCTCGCTCGTACCGCCTGGGCGAGGTCCCCCGAGCCCATGATCACCGCGTCGCCGCTGCCCAGGTCGGTCGCGACCGCACGAAAAGGGATGGGGAGCGAGTCGAAGTCGCCGCGGGCGAGCAGGTTGCCTCGCAGCATCGCCAGATTGATGAGCGCGTTGACTTCGGCTTCCACCAGCGACGCACTCTGGATCGTGAAGCTGCGCTCGCCCTGCTCCCAGGTCACCAATGGACGCAACACGCCCAGGGATCGAGGCGCGCGCGGGCGGTAAGGGCGAAGCATCTGGTTCAGCGGCGTGATTCGGGCGAGCGAATCCAGGGTGCGGCCGCTGTACCCGCTGGCATACAGCGCGCCGACGGCAGCCCCCATGCTCGTCCCCACGACCAGATCCGGGCGAATCCCCATGCTGTCCAGCGCCGCAAGCACGCCAATGTGGGCCAGGCCCTTCGCCCCGCCGCCGGAGAGCACCAGGGCCGTGCGCGGCTGACGACAGGTCTGCGCCGCGAGAGGGGTCGCGGCGGCCAGATTCACACCGAGTACAAGGGAGAGAAGTTGAAGCCGGAGAGGCATGTAGGGTGAAGATACACACCCCTTGCGCCGCCCACTCCGAATCCGTATAACTTTGCCGACGGACAGCGACCCGTCAGTTCTCTGGAGGAGCGGCGGCAATGACCTATGTGATCGTCGAGGCCTGCATCGGGGTAAAGGACCGCGCCTGCGTGGATGTGTGCCCGGTGGACTGCATCTACGAGGGCGAGGACATGCTCTACATCCACCCGGACGAGTGCATCGACTGCGGTGCGTGCGAGCCCGAATGCCCGGTGACCGCCATCTTCCCGGAGGAAGACGTCCCCCCCAACATGACGTCCTACATCGAGAAGAACCGGGAGGTCTTCAACAGCGACACCCCGCCCGGCCGCCCGCAGCGCTGACCCAGCATACCTGACCCAGCTCCAAAAGAGAGGCGGCCCCGCACTCGTACTGCCTTGGCCGCGAGTGCGGGACCGTTGGGTGGTGAGGACGGGGAGACCAGTGCCTCACGGCCCATGATCGTCCCGCCACAAGGCACAACGCCTCGGGTGGGCGAAAGGTTTCAGGGGAGCCCGGCCAGAAACGCGAGGATGGCGTCCGTCGTCTCCACCGGACGTTCCACCGGAGGCAGGTGGCCGGCGGATCGGATCACGACCAGGCTGGCGCCGGCGATCGCCTCGACCATGGCCTTGGCCTGGGCGGGCGGGGTCACCTCGTCCTCGTCGCCCACGATCACCAGTGCGGGCAGGCCCGCCAGCTCGCGGAGCAGCGGGGTGCTGTCGGCTCGCTCGCGCATGGCGCCGAGGGCGCCGACGATGCCGGCGACGGGTGTCGCGGCCATCATCGTCCTCACCCGGTCCACCGTCGCAGGCACGCCCCCCAGGGTCGAGGCGCCCAGTACCTTGGGGAGCATGGCGTCGGCGACGGCCGCAGCGCCCTGCTCGCGGGCGGTCGCGGCGGAAGTATCCCGCGCCATGCGGCCTTCGGGTGTGTCGGCCTCCGCGCGCGTATCCACGAGCACCAGCGCGCGCACCCGCTCCCGCCAGCGCCGCAGGAACTCGAAGGCGACGTACCCCCCCATCGAGAGCCCCACCAGCACCACGTCGCGCGCGCCCAGCAGATCCAGCAGCGCGGCCAGGTCCGCGGCGTACGTCTCCATGCTGTAGCCGAGGTCCGGAGCGTCGGACTGTCCCATGCCCCGCAGGTCGGGAGCGATCCGGCACCAGCCCTCGAGCGCCGCGACCTGATGGGTCCAGATCGTGTGGTCGAATGGGTACCCATGAATGAAGAGCGCGGCCGGCCCGTCACCCCGCACCTCGACCGCGAGCGTAACGCCATTGACGGCGAGCCGCTGGAGCTCGCCCCGGTGGCGCCGCCGAGCCGCCATGAACTCGTTGAACTCTTCGGGTACCGGCACGGGACGGCCGTTGCGGCTCACGCAGACGAAGACGAACTCCGCCGTGGCGATGAGCGCGTCGTCGGTCGAGCGGTGCGCGACCTGGCGCATGGTGAAGCTGGTGCGGCCGACATGCGTCAGCTCCTGCTCGAAGCGGAGCACGTCTCCGGGGTAGGCCGCGGCGTGATACTCGATGACGGTGCGGCGGACGGCTGGCCAGGCGCCGGTGCGATCGAAGACATCCATGCCTGGACCCGCCCGCAGCACCTCCCAGCGCGCCCGTTCGAACAGGCTGAGAAAGGCCGCCTGGTTGAGGTGGCCGAAGGCGTCGCACTCGTCGGGGTAGACGGTGAGCAGGATCGGCGGCATGGGTACATCCAAGATACGGGCTGGCTGGATCTCGCGCAGTCGCTCGAGATGACAGCCGGATATACTACACCCATCCGGCGCTGGTCCGATCCTCAGCAGCAGCCTCGAGGTCCCATGAAACCGCAGACCGACTACATCCGCCACGCCGCGCGGCTCTCGCGCAAGCTCCAGATGGACGCCGCGATGGGCGGCGCGCCGCAGCCCGACGCCGAGTTCTACAAGACGCTGTCCAAGGCGCTCGACGAGATCGCCGCGGGACTCGAGCTCGTCGCCAAGGCGGACTGACGCCGTGCAGCTGATCCGAACCGGGGCCGAGCTGGCCGCGCTGGCGGGTCGGCTCCGGTCGGAGCCGCTGCTGGCGGTGGACACCGAGGCCGCGAGCTTCCACCGCTATTTCGACCGGGTCTACCTGCTCCAGATCTCCTCCCGCGAGGAGACGGCGGTCGTGGACCCCCTCGCGACCGGCGGGCTCGGTCCCATCGGCGAGCTGCTCGGCGACCCGGCGATCGAGATCGTCTTCCATGACGCCGATTACGACCTGCGTCTGCTCAACCGCGAGTACGGGTACGCCGCGAAGCACCTGTTCGACACCCGCATCGCCGCGCAGCTCCTGAACGAGCCCGGCGTCGGGCTCGCCGCGCTGCTGGAGAAGTATCTCGGCGTCCGACTCGACAAACGGTTCCAGCGCGCCGACTGGTCGGCGCGACCCCTCTCGCCCGAGATGCTCGAGTACGCGGCGTCGGACACCCGCTACCTGCCGCTGCTCCGGGACCTGCTCCGGCAGCTGCTCGAGGAACGGAGACGGCTCGGCTGGGCGCAGGAGGAGTTCGCATTACTGGAGGACATCCGTCCGACACCCGCGGACCAGGCCGAGCCGGGCTGGCTCCGGCTCAAAGGGGCCAAGGCCCTGCGAGGGAGGGAACTCGCCATCCTCAGGGAGCTGTGGGAGTGGCGGGAAGGCGCGGCGCGGCGAGCGGATCGGGCGACGTTCCGAATCCTCAACAACGAGCCGATGCTGGCGATGGCGAAGAACCCGCCCACGGAGCTGACCGCCCTCAAAGCGATACCGGGCGTGAGCTCGGACCAGGCTGAGCGGCGCGGTCGCGATCTTCTCGCCGCCGTGCGGCGCGGTCTTGAGCTCCCCGAGACCGACCTGCCCAGATTCGCTCGCCCGCCGCGCCGGGTGCCGGACCTGGCCTACGAGGAACGCCTCGAGCGACTCAAGGCCGCCCGCAACCGGCTGGCCCAGGAATACGACCTGGCACCGGGCGTGGTCTGTCCCAACGGGACGCTGGAGGCCGTCGCCCGGCTGGACCCGAAGACGACGGCCGAGCTGGGCGGCGTGACCGAGCTGCGGCGATGGCAGCTGCGGGAGTTCGGCGAGGAGTTGTTGAAGGGGCTGCGGGGCACGGCCGCGCGGGACGGCGCGGGCTAGGGTCAGAACCCGAGAAAGGCGCGGACCCGGGGATCCATCCGCTCGGGAGTCCAGTACGGATCCCACACCAGCTCGACCTCGACGTTCCGCACCCCCTCGAGGTCTCCCGTCACCCGTCGCACATCCTCGATGATCTCTCCACCGGCCGGGCACCCCGGCGACGTGAGCGTCATCTTCACCTTGACGTCGCCCTCGTCGCTCGACTCGATGTCGTACACCAGGCCGATGTCGACGATGTTGAGGTTCAGCTCGGGGTCCTTGACCGCGCGGAGCGCCTTGCGGATGGTCTCGGGGGATTGGGGGGTGGTCATGGGCTCGCGTCTCCTTTTTGTCACATTGAGCGGAGCGAAGGGGGCCATGCCGGCATGGGCCCCTTCACTGCGTTCAGGATGACCAGGAGGAAGCTAACACCTCGCGACCAGTTCCTGGGCGCACACCTGGGGCACCAGGCGAATCGCCGCGTCGGAGATCTCGGTGCGGACCAGCTTGAGCCCTTTCACCGAGTCGCGGGTCCTGGGGTCGAAGGCCCTATTGGTGAGGAAGACCAGGAAGAGATCGTGCGCCGGATCGATCCAGATCTCGGTGCCGGTGAAGCCGGTGTGACCGTACGCCGACTGGGTGATCAGCGTGCCGTAGATGCTGGGCTCCTCCCCGTTCAGCTCCGGCGAGTCCCAGCCGAGCAGCCGGGTGCCACTGCGGGGGCTCCGGATAAGGAACTGCCGGATGGTGGTCGGGCTCACCCACTGCCCCGTCGGGGCCAGGCCGTCGCGGAGCCAGACCTGCGCGAACCGCGCGAGGTCCCTGCCGGTCGAGAACGCGCCCGCGTGCCCGGCCACGCCGCCGAAGGCCGCGGCATTCTGGTCGCTCACGTCCCCGGGAACCGGCTGGCCCTGCCAGATGCCGGCGGGAGCGATGCGCCGCTTGAGAGACGTGGGGGGACGAAATCGGGTCTCGGTCATCCCGAGCGGATTGAAGACCTCGGCCTCGGCGAAGCGGTCCAGGCTGGTGCCCGCGACCGATTCGACGAGCAGGCCAAGGAGCATCATGTTCAGATCGCTATACTCGGCGGAGTCGCCGGGCGACCGGATCAACGGCTGCGCGTACAGGAGGTTGACCATCTTGGTGCGGCTTCGCCCCGCCTTCCTGTAGATCGGGACGTAGCTCCTGAGGCCGCTGGTGTGGTCCAGCAGCATCCGCACCGTCACCTGGTTCTTGAGTCCGCCGGAGAAGCGCGGCAGGAACCGACGCACCGGCGTATCCAGGTCGAGCTTTCCCTGGTCCATCAGCCGCATCGTGGACGCGGCCGTGGCTACGACCTTGGTGATGGAGGCGAGGTCCCAGAGCGTGGAATCCGGATCCGGTCGGCGGGAGGCGGGATTCCAGGTGAAGTGCCCGTACCCTCGAGAATACAGGATCGAATCACGCCGGCCGATGACGACCACGGCGCCGGGATAGAGACCCTCGCGGATGCCGGCGAGCGCCGCGCGGTCCACGTCGGCGAAGGTCTGGGCGGAAGCGGCCATCGGGAGCATCGTCAGCAGGGCGGCGAAGGTCGCGCACCGGACGGAGGCGGTCATGGCGAGCTTCACCGGCTCAGTGTCCGGCGAGCTCGTCGCGCACCGGCCCGGGCGGCAGCCGATACAGCACCTCGATGGTGCGGCGGTCGCGGTCCGTGAGTGTCCCCGTGCGTGTCGCCGGGAACATCACGTCGTTGGTGTCGGAGGAGTGCGGAAGGCCGAGCGCATGCCCCGCCTCGTGCACGGCCACGGAGAGGAGCGCGGCGTCGGGCAGGACGGTGCCGGTGTGGGTGTGAAGCGCGAGCGAGATCGACGCCCGCCGCACGCGGCCCGCCTGGTCCCAGGTCAGGTCGGTCTGTCCCGCGCGGTCGAAGTCGAAGTGGTCGATCCAGCGGATCACGACGTCTGCGTTCGCCGAGTCGGAGACCACCTGGAACGTGAGCCCCACTCCGGTGTTCTCCCAGCGATGGAACGCATCGCGGGCAAAGTCCGCCATCTTGGGCAAATAGCCCGGAACCCCGCCTTCCACGATGTGGAGCCTGATGGGCTTGCCCCATCTGTCGGGCCAGCGCCGCACAACGGAATCGGTGGAGACGATCAAGGAGTCCAGGTAGGTCCCGGAGCCCTCGCGGGAGAGGCGCTCCCTGGTGGCGAGTCGGACCAGCCGATCGCCGATCTCGCCGCCGGCGCGTCCGGCGGCCCCGTCCCTGCGGATAACCTCGCGGGTGACATCGGGATGCGCGGTTCCGGACTGGGTGGAACTGGGCCCCTGCTCAGCCGCGCCCGCCCGTTCCGCGGCAAGCTTCATGTGGCCGATCCGGTCCACCAGGATCAGCAGCGCGAGGGCGAGGGTGACGAGAGGGAGGAACGCACGGCGCATGGTTCGTGGGAATATTGGCAAGGGACAGGCCAACTCGCCAGCACGCTAGCGCGGAGAACTGCACCGGCCTAACATTGGCCGCCGCGCGCTCGGGCGCGGCACCGCAGTCCGGAGGCTCTCCTGCGTCTGATGGAACCTTACGCCCGGGCGCTGGTGCGCTGGCGCTGGGTGGTGCTGGTGGTGTGGACAGTGATCGGCGTGGTGGCGGCGGTGCGCGCGCCGGCCACGCCGGGCCGGCTCAACACCCGTGGGGGCAGCTCGCGGAAGACCGAAGCCTCCCACACCGAAAAGCTGCTGAAGGAGCGGTTCGCCCGCCCCATCGGCGAGTTCTTCGCCATTACTCTCGAGGGCCCTTCCCCGTTTGACAGCGGACCGTCGCGCGCGGTGCTCGACAGCGCGCTCGCCGCCCTGGACCGGGAGCCGTATGTCCGCGGCCTCGTCTCCTACCCCGGCACTGGGGACACCACGTTCCTGAGCCATGACCGGCGTTCCACCTTCATCCTGGTCGCGATCGACCTGGGGAACGGTGACAGCGCGAGCGCCTACGTCCCACCGACTCGCGAGACCGTGCGCGGCGCGCTCGCAAGGGTACCCGAGGGAAAGCTATACCGCGCTCGGGTGACCGGCCGGGCCCCCTTCGACTTGGATATCCGCGCCGCCGCCGCCGAGGACAGTCAGCGGGGAGAACGAGCGCTCCTGCCGCTCACCCTCGGCATCCTGGTGCTCGCCTTCGGGGCCCTGGTGGCCGCGGCGCTGCCGCTGGTGATCGGCGTGATCGCCATCGCCGTGTCGCTCACGATCATCGGGCTTCTTACCAGCGTGACACCGATGTCGATCTACGTGCTCAACATGACCACGATGATCGGACTCGGTGTAGGCATCGACTACTCGCTGCTGGTGGTGACGCGGTTCCGGGAGGAGCTGCGCCACGGTCTCCGGCGGCGTGAGGCCGCGGTCAGCACGCTGATGACGGCCGGCTCCTCGGTCATCACGTCGGGCCTGACCGTGGTGGTGGGTTTCGGCGCCCTCCTGTTCACCCCGATGATCGAGACCCGGAGCGTGGGGATCGGTGGACTCATCGTGGTGGCGGTGGCGGTGCTGCTCTCCGTCACCCTCCTCCCCGCCCTGCTCGCAGTACTGGGCCGCGAGATCGATCGGCCGAAATGGCTCGCCCGACGACTCGCCTGGTACCATGCGCCCCAGGTGTGGGAGAAGTGGGCCCGCACCCTCTCGCGCCACCCTGTCCGCGCCATGGTCTACGGCGGGGTTACGATCGCCGTGCTCACGGCGCCGCTGTACTGGATCAGGATCGGGCTTCCCTCGCGACACTGGTGGCCGTCGGGAACCGAGGCCGGCGAAGGGCTGAGCGTGCTCTCCCGCATGGGCGTCTCGGGCTACGTGTTTCCCATTCGGGTGCTGGTGGAGGCTCCCGAGGGTCATACGGCGGTGCAGACGGCTTCGCTGCGCGGGCTCCGCACCTTGTCGGACTCGCTCCGGTCCGATCCTCGGGTGCGCGAGGTACGAAGCCTGGTGGACCTGGAGCCCGGGACCTCGCTCCTCGGTTACTCGGTCCTCTATAGCGACCTGGACGCGGCACGACAGCAGTATCCCGACTTCGTGGACGCCTACCTCAGCCGCGATCGCCGGCTCGCCCTGCTCGACGTGATCATGGCGGACACCACATCCCTCACCTCCTCCATGGGTCTCGTCCGCCATGCGCGGGAGCTGGGCAAAGCCGAGCTCCGTGGCACTCGGGGTATGCGGGTGGTGGTCGGCGGCTACACCGCGGCGTCCCTGGATTTTCAAGACGATATGCTGCAACGGTTCCCACTGCTGGTGGGTCTCATTCTCGGGGCCACGGCGCTTATGCTGGCCATCGCGTTTCGCTCCGTGCTGGTGCCGCTGAAGGCGATCGTCATGAACACCCTATCCGTGAGCGCGACCTTCGGACTCATCGTGCTCGTCTTCCAGCTCGGCGTCGGCTCGCAGGTGTTCGGCCTGGACGGTCC
>Ga0210114_1000116_pt1 | contig 18719 bp, 20 predicted proteins | sample MayberryNW_TuleA_FD_185524 | JGI IMG/M metagenome (GOLD analysis project Ga0210114, IMG submission 185524) | Wetland microbial communities from San Francisco Bay, California, USA, that impact long-term carbon sequestration - MayberryNW_TuleA_D2... | ecosystem: Environmental > Aquatic > Marine >...
CCCATCAAGGCACAAAACCATTGACCGCGATCGGAAGGGCTTGGCCTTCGGTCGTGGTGCAGCCACATGGTCTCTAAATAACGGACTCATTAGTAACTGCGATTGAACCCATTGGTATTCGGATTGGCGCTCGACGACCGACACGGGTCGACTTTTTGCCAAGCTTGACAATTCAGCGTAGAATTCTTTTGCGCTCGATACCAAGAGAATTTGCGCGATGGCACCTAAAATTTACATTGACGGCCAAGCCGGAACCACGGCGCTGCGGATCCGCGATTGGCTCGCCGGGCGTAACGATCTCGAAGTCGTCACGCTTCCCGAAGAGCTGCGCAAAGATCCGCAAGCCCGCAAGAAAGCTCTGCGCCAGGCGACCATTGTTCTTCTGTGTCTGCCGGACGATGTCGCAAAAGAAGCAGCGGAATGGCTGGCCGACTCGCCGGTGCGAATTCTCGACGCCAGCACGGCGCATCGTGTCAGCGATGACTGGGTCTATGGCCTGCCCGAGCTAGTCGGCGGCCAGCGTGAGCGGATTGCTACCGGCCAGCGCGTTGCCAATCCCGGCTGCTACGCATCAGCCGTGATCCTGCTCGTGCGGCCGCTCGTTGACGCCGGTCTGCTCTCGCCGGAAGCTCCGCTATCGATTCATGCGCTGTCAGGCTATTCGGGCGGCGGCCGCTCGCTGATCGAGCGGTGGGAAGATCCCGGGAGGGGGCTGCTCAAACTCGACTACGAAGCTCCCTACAGCATGACCAAGCTTCACAAGCACATTCCAGAGATCATGCGCCACGGCGCGCTCAGCGCCGAGCCTCAGTTTCTGCCGAACGTCGGTCCTTTTCGCTGCGGCATGCGCGTGCAAATCATGATTCCGGCAAAAGCTTTATCAAAAGCTTCATCCGGCAAGGCGATCTGGGAAACGCTTGCGGCGCGCTACGAGAACGAGCCGTTCGTTCATGTCGACACGCTGACCGATGCCGCCCAAGCGAGCGAATCAACCTTCAATCCGCAAGCGCACAACGATACCAATCGGATCTCGTTGACTGTCCTGGCGCACCAGTCCGGGCATGTTCTTTTGATGGCGCGGCTCGACAATCTCGGCAAAGGGGCGGCCGGGGTGGCGATTCAAAATCTCAATCTGATGCTCGGGGTCGCTGAAGACACAGGGTTGCCTAAGTAGAAGTATGCCGAAGGGCGACTAGCGTCGTCTAGCCCGCTCCGACTTTCGCGCATTCGGCACGATCCGTAACGGTGGCGGAACCAGAGGGAGTACTCCACGAATGGCACCGGCCGCAAGCGAAAACCGTTTCTCACGGGGTCCGTCCCACGTCAAACCGTAAGCGTCACGAAATTTTTCCGGCAGCAATCCGGCTGTCAGCAGACGAAAGACCGGGGCGGCGGGCTTGAGAAGCCATGGATCCGGATAGAGAATCTGTCGGGCCAGAGTCCGCGCGGTGGGACCCACGGTCATAGTTTCGCTTTCGATCGTAGCAGCCACGTAGCCCTCGAACTCAGCAAGCGACGACGGAATGTTTGTTTCCTGGATCCCGAACAGGCGAGCCAGCTTCTTGGAATCCTCGTAGTATTCGTGACGATCCACGGCGTTCAGCGGAGCGACTAGAAGATCGTAGGCGCTCATGGCCGAATCAACCAAGGTCGCGTGCACCCAGAATAACAGCGCTTGATCCGAGGCATGGTACGGCGCGCCGGCTGGCAGCGGCTCGCCTTGCCGCATCGCGCCATGAACACGCTGATGAATAACTTCAACTTGCCTGAGCGCAGTGCGGGCCCTGGAAGCGTCATCGAATACGATGGACCACATGGCGCTCATGGTGCGGTACAAGCGGCCGAGTGGATTCCCCTGAAACCGGCTGTGCTCCGCGACCCCGGCGGCGACTTTCGGATGGGCTAACTGCATGAGCAGTGCCCGCCCGCCCGCCAGCAGCAAAACCATTTCTCGATCAACTGCCCAAATTTTGCTTTCGGCGTCAAAAAAACCATCGCTGATTTGTTGATTGGTTTTGATCATGAAGAGGATTGCGGCACAAAGGAATCAATTGATAAACATAGGAAGGGACGACCAACCCGTGAAATTCATGCGACGCTATCGCCGTGCAACACAAGCTCGATTTTTTGACTGCGCTGATTCGCATCTGGCAAAATCCACCAGGCGAGAGCGCCGAGCGCGAGCGCACCCAGTCCGCAAATGAGATAAAGCAAGTCGATGCCGCTGCGATCCATCAGCCAGCCGGCCGAGATGTTCGACGCGATCCCGGCGATGCCGCTTCCGACCATGGAAAGTATTCCCTGGGCCGTCGAGCGTAATTTTTCCGGCGCGACCACGTCGAGGTAAAGCGGGCTGCCCAAATTCAGCCCCACGACGGTAACGCCGTGGAGCGCCTGCACGGCAAACAGTAAAGTAGGCTCGTTGATGAGCGCGCACAGCGTCCAGCGCATGCCGCCGATCAGCACGCCGACACCGAGTAGGCCTCGGGCGCCGAGCCGTTTCAAGCCGCTGCCGGTTGAAAACACAAGCGGAATTTCCACGAGCAACATGAGCACCCACATGTCGCGGATGGTCGTGAGATCACCGCCGCGAGAGCGTACGAAGAGCGGAAATAGCCACATCGGTCCGTGCATAAGAAAATGAGCGATGAGTGAAAAACATAAAAAACGTAAGAAGGCCCGATTATGGATCAGCTCGCGCCAATCGCCGCGCGCCGCCCGCAAAGCCACCGCGCCTTTTTTGGGAAGAAAAAAGGCGATGAAAGATGCCACTAGCACCAAGCTTGCTGTGATCGGAAACATCAAACCGAGACCGGGTTGGGAAACATTCGCGTCGAAGACCCGCTGCTCCAACGGCCCTGCGAATATCTGCAGCATCCACGGAAAAACCATGATCAAGATGAAGTAACCGATGGTTCCCCAGGCCCGCACGTGGCCGAAGGCATGACGGCCGGCATTGCGTAAGATCGCCAAGCTCACCGACGTCATCATCGGAAAAATCGCCGTTCCCACCAACGCCAGAACGGCGGTCGCCAGCACGATCGGCCAGAAACCATCAGCCAGGCCGAGCCCCAAATAGCCTAACGCCGTTCCGACCGTGAGCAATGCCAACGTCCGGCTGCGCGCTCCGGTTCGGTCGGCAAGTTGCCCCCAAAGTGGCTGAGCCATCATGCCGACGAAGGGCGAGATCGCCAGAATTAATCCGACCTGCGTTCCCGTCAGCCCGGCATTCTCGCGCAGATAGAGGGCAAAATACGGGTAGAAAATTCCGAGTGAGCCAAAGTAGACGAACCAGAAAAGCGTGAGCGGAATAGAATGCCACATTGGGCGATGATAGCATCAGATGAACCCGGTATCAGCAGATGGCGACCGAACTCGACGAGAAAACGATCTGCGCCGCGCCTCACGCCGTGCATACGATCGGGCATTCGACGCGCCCAATCGAAACGTTCATCTCGATGCTGCAAGCGCATGCCATCGAACTCGTTATCGACGTGCGCCGATGGCCGGCATCCAAACGGCACCCGCAGTTTAACCGCGAAGCCTTAGCGGACTCGCTGCAAGAGAACGGCATCGTTTATCTCTGGCGCGGCGATCTCGGCGGATTCCGCAAACCGGCGCCGAATTCGGTTAACACCGCTTGGCAGGTCGGCACCTTCCGTGCCTATGCCGATTTCATGCTGACGCCTGAATTTGCAACCATCATCAAAGAAGTAGCAGAACTCGCCCGAGCAAAACGCGCTGCGCTCATGTGCGCCGAAGCCGTGCCCTGGCAGTGCCATCGTCAACTGTTGTCCGACGCGTTTCTCGTGCGCGGCTGCCAGGTGCGCCACATCATGGACGGCGGCTGCCGCGAGCATCGGCTCCCTCCGTTCGCGCGCCAAGAAGGCGAGCGCATCATCTACAGCGGCCTGGTTTAATCGTTGCGCGCCGAAACGCTCGAATTGAAGATTACGAGGGCAAATAAACCGGCGCAAAGCACTCTGGCCGACCTTCGACCAGAACTAACGCTTTTCTCGTTCGGCGCGGTCGAATACGCAGGCCGTCGGTTGTTTGCTCTCGTCGCGCAGAATATTTTTTTGCACCTTCGAGCTCGGAGTTTTCGGCAGCTCAGCGCGATACTCGATGTAGCGCGGCACTTTGAAAGCCGCCAGGTGCCCTTTGCAGAAGCTCCAAATCTCTTCGGCCGGCACGCTGGAGGGGGTCGCCGGCGGTTTCAGCACGATGTAGGCTTTCACTTCTTCGCCGCGAATTTGATCCGGGACGGCAATAACGGCTGACTCGGCGACAGCCGGATGCGAATTGAGCACGCGCTCGACTTCCTCCGATGAAATATTTTCGTCGCCGCGCCGCACCATGTCTTTGACGCGGTCGACGAAATAAAGATAACCATCGCGGTCGAGATACCCGAGATCACCGGTGTAGAGCCAACCATTTTTCAAGGTTTTGGCCGTGGCTTCGGGGTTCTTGTAGTAACCTTTCATCACCGTCGGACTTTGCTTGACGATCTCTCCGGCCTTTCCAGGCGGGAGTGGCTGGCCGTCTTCATCGTGAATTGCCACGCGGTGCACTTCCGGGGCCAAGAGCACGCCGCAGCTCCCAAGTTTTTCCTTCGGCATGTTTTGCGGCCCGATGATACTGAGAATATCTTCGGTCAGACTGTAGGACGGCACGCCCTTGACGCCGAATCGCTCTTCAAAGCGCACATGCATCTCGGGCGAGAGTAAGGTCACGATCAAGCGCAATGGATTGTCTCGATCGTCGGACTTTTCCGGCAAGCTTAGCAGAATCTGCGGGATCGTACGCATCAAGCTCGACGTCGTTGCGCCGTACTCCCTCACCTGCTCCCAGAAGTGCGACGCGCTGAACTTTTCCACAAGCACGATGCTGCCGCCGGCCGACAGCGTTGCGATGCAGGTATGGCAAAGCGCGTTGACGTGAAAAAGCGGCAGCACGCACAGCACCCGGTCGCTCTCGTTCCAACCTAAGCCTTGAGCGCGCATGCGCGGCGCAAACGCGTAGGCGTATTGCGACAGCATGACGCCCTTGGGCCGATCCGTGGTGCCGGACGTGTAGGTGATCGAGGCGAGATCTTCGGGATCCACGGCTTCGCTGCGCGACTTGTCGGAAACACCGGATAAGAATTTGTCCCACGAAAGCGCGCCCGAATATTCCCGTGTGCCGGTAACGATCGCCGTTTTGAGATCGGAAAGTTTTGGCCGCAAGCAGTCGATCAACGCCAACAATTCGGGGGACGTGAGCACGATCGAGGCTTCCGAGTGGTGCAGCACGTACTCGGCTTCCTCGGCGGTGTACTGGGGGTTGAGCGGCACGAAAACCGCGCCAATCTGGGTCACAGCAAAAGTGGCGAAGAGAAACTCGGCACAGTTCGGCAGCAAGAAGGCGATCCGGTCACCCTTTTTGACTCCGATCCGAATAAAACCATTGGCGACGCGATCGACCGCGCGTTGGAACTCCGAGTAGGTCCACCGGCTCTCTTTGAAAATCAGCGCCAGTTGATCCGGATGTTGCGCTACGCGCGCGCCGAGTAATTCGGTCAAGGTTGCGGGCGATGAGTGTTCCATGGTCACGTTAGCTTTTTTACCGATTGCAGAACCCGGTCGATAAACTTTTTTGCTTCGCCAAGGTATGTCTCCGGCCTTCCCAGCGCCTGCCAGTCGACTTGACCTTTTTTGACCGCATTTCCCGCCAAATCTTTAACCGCATCGATCAGCGGCTTATTTTCGGCGACTGCGACAGCGCATGCCTGTTTCACCAGCTCTTCGGCGTTCGAGCGCGGCATCGCGCTCGACAAAGCAAAGACGGCGGACTCGGCGAGAATGATATCGTTGGCCCGCGTAATATTGACACGCATCCTAGCTGGGTCCACCTGCAGATTATGAGCAAGAGCGAGCGCATGCTTGAGCGCGCCACCGGTGAGAAGAATCATCTGCGGCAGCGATAACCACTCCAGCTGCCAGCCGTGGGTGGCGCGCTCGTGCTCCTGAATTTGCGCGTGGTGCATGGCGGACAGGAGAGACGCATTGGTTCGCGCCGCGGCGAGGATCAGCTCGCTGGTGATCGGATTGGACTTCTGTGGCATGGTGCTGCTGCCACCGCGGCCTTCTTCCGCCGACTCGGCGACTTCGCCGACTTCGATTTGTGCCAAGAGAATGATATCTTCGGCCATCTTTCCCAACGTGCCGGTCACCAGACTCAGCCAACCGGCCAACTCGACGAAATTGTCGCGTTGGGCGTGCCAAGGCATCACCGGCACTTCTAACTGTAGTTCTCTGGCCAATTCTTCGGTAACGAGCAAGCCTTTATCACCCAAAGCCGCCAACGTCCCCGCGGCGCCGCCGAACTGCACAACCAGCAGCCGTGGCGATATTTCGACCAGCCGTTCGACATGGCGCAGGAGCGGCGCGATCCAGCTTGTCACTTTCAAGCCAAATGTGATCGGCAACGCCTGCTGCCCGTGGGTGCGCCCGGCGAGAACGGTGTCTCGATGGCGGTCGGCCAGCGCGCTCAAGTCACGCGCGATCTCGCCAAGCCGCGCTCTCATCACTTTAATCGCGGAGCGCAACTGCAAAACGCAAGCGGTATCCATGACGTCCTGTGTCGTCGCGCCCCAATGCACGAACGGCTCGGCGTCGGGGCCCACCTGTTTGCGGATCTCTTGGATCAGGGCAATGATTGGAAAGCCGGAGCGGGAGGTTCCCTTTGTCAAGGCCCCGATGTCGACCTTGTCCGCGGTCGCTTTGGTCATCTGCTCCGCCGCCTGCGCCGGAATAATCCCGACTCTTGCCTGCGCGCGAGCGAGAGCAACTTCCACTTCGACTAAGGCGTGGACAAAGGCATCGTCGCTCAACAACGACGATACTTCCTCGTCGATGAAAAGCGGCGCAAAGATGGCTGAATCGAGCGGAGTGGCCATTGAACCTAATTGCGATCAAGCTTCAACCAGATCCTTCACTTCGTTCAGCGTGACGGACCGCACGTTGGTGATGCGGGAGACGTGTGCCCTTCTCAACACTCCGGTACTCCTCACTGCAATTCCTCGCCGCCTCACATATCGAAGAACACAGTCTCGTTTTCCCCTTGCAGTCGAATGTCGAAGCGGTAAATCGTCTTGCCGTTTTCCATTCCGGGTAAGGCAATTAAAGTCTGGCGGCGCTTTTTGTTTTTAATCGAATTCAACACCGGATCGCTTGCATTGGCCGGCTCGTCGGCAAAATAGAGGCGGGTGAAGGCGTGCACTAACATGCCGCGCGCAAAAACCACGACGTTAATGTGCGGCGCCTGGACGGTCTCATTCGCTCCCGGCACCGGCCCAGGTTTGATCGTGTCAAAACGATAGAAGCATTTTTCGTCGGTACCGGAGCGGCCCCAACCGGTAAATGTCGCGTCCAACGGCTTTTCTTGCTTATCATCGGGATGATTGTAGCGGCCATACGCGTTGGCCTGCCAAATCTCCACCATCACGTCGGGAATCGGCAAACCATCGCCGTCGAGCACCTGCCCCTCGATACGAATCCGCTCGCCGTCGGTCGATTCGTTCGTCACGACATTCAACGGTCGACGTGTCAGACCGATAGCATAAAAAGGGCCGACGGTTTGCGACGGCGTCTGCTTTCTCATCATGACTCCTCGAAGGGTGTCGCCTTTCTGCCCCGCAATACGATATCGAAGCGATAGCCCAAAGCGAACTCAGGCTCGGTCACGTCATGGGCGTAGCTCGCCATCAGCCGCTCTCGGCCGTTTTTGGTCGGCACTGAATTCAAAATCGGATCAAGCGGAATCAACGGATCGCCGGGAAAGAAAAATTGCGTTACCAGCCGTGTGACAAAACTCGGGCCGAATAATGACAGATGAATGTGCGCCGGCCGCCATGCGTTCTCATGATTGAGCCACGGATAAGCACCGGGCTTGATCGTGAGGTAACGATACTCGCCCTGCTGATTGGTCACGCAGCGCCCGGCGCCTGTAAAGTTCGGATCGAGCGGCGCGTTGTGCTGATCGACGGGATGATGGTAGCGGCCGGCGGCGTTCGCCTGCCAGATTTCAATCAGCGTATTCGGCACAGGACGTTCGTCTTCATCGAGCACCCGCCCGACGACAATGATGCGCTCGCCCATCGCCTCTTTACCCGTGATTACGTCGCGCGTGAGGTCGTTTTCCCCCGGTTCGAGCTTGATATCGCTGAAAAGGGGTCCGGTGATTTCCGAGAGAGTTTGTCTAATCGGCACCAGTTTTTTCAACGGTCCGCGTTTAACCGAAGAGCCGTAAGCTTGAAATGTATAGGGCGGATGAGACTTCCAGTCACGCGGATTGTACTCTGCTATTTTCATGGCGCGGCACCTTTGATCTATTTGGTTTCGCTCTCCATCTCCGTAAAAACTCTCTTGGCGATCGCAAAGGCCGAGTTCGCCGCCGGCGCGCCAGCATAGACGGCGACTTGCAGCAACACTTCCTTAACTTCTTCCTTCGTCACGCCGGTATTCCGCGTCGCACGGATATGGGCGCCAAGCTCTTCAAGCCTGCCCAATGAGGCGAGCATGGCGATGGTCAACATGCTCCGGGTTCTTTTTTCGAGGCCAGACCGCGCCCATACCGCGGCCCAGGCATGCTCCGTCACGTAGCGCTGCCAGTCCGCATCGAAGTCGGTCTTGTTGGCTTCGGCTCGCGCGACGTACTCGGCGCCGAGAACAGCTTTGCGCGTCGCCATGCCCCGCTCGAATAGATCGTCAGCCAATTTGCACCTCCTGGAAGAACCGCATCATGTTTCGGTCATTTGTTCCGGCTGTTCGATGAACGAGAAATGGGCGGCGTTTTACAATTAAAGAAAACTGCGCACCGGGAAACAAGCCGGTCAGCTCTGTTCCAAGCTCCGGCGGAGTCGCGGTATCATTAGTATCCGCAGCTAAGACAACAAACATGGTTGAAACTAGCCGAGCCGGTCATCGAAAGTCAACTTTAGGAAACTCTCATACAACCCAAGTTGACTTCCCACAGCCAACAACCCTAGAATCGCTCCGGTATTTCGGGTCGATTGAACGCTTAACATTTGAATTCGAAGGAGGAAACCATGTCTGAACCGCTCGTCCTCGAAGTCTTTTCCGACTTCGTTTGACCCTGGTGCTATCTCGTCACCGGGCGTGTCGAGAAACTGAAAAAGAATTACGGTCTCGAGATCAAGTTCACTCAATTTCCTCTCCATCCGGAGACGCCCGAAGAAGGCAGTGTGCGCGGGCCGGAAATCATTGCGCGCAATCAGCGCATGAAAGCGAACATGGAGCGAGAAGGCTTGCCGTTCAACGCCGAGCGCAACATGTCCTACAACAGCCGCTTGGCCCAAGAACTTTCCAAATGGGGCGAAAGCAAAGGGAAAGGCGATGAAATCCACGACGCGCTCTTTCGCGCGTATTTCGTCGACGTCAAGAACATCGGCAAAGTGGAACCGCTTGTGGAAATCGCCAACGCCCTGGGCCTGCCGGCAGACGAAGCAACCGAAGTGTTGCTCAGCCGTAAGTACAAGGATGCGGTCGACGAGGACTGGCGGCGCTGCGCCACGTATGGCGTCAACGCCGTGCCGACGTTCCTCGCCGGACGCTATCTAATGGTCGGCGCACAGCCCTACGAGGAATTGGAACGGCTGATTCAGCATGTCTCGCAGGGCACTGACGCGCCGCCGCAGTAACTTAAAACCCCGCATGACTGCAAGGTGAATCATGGGTGCAAACGGCTATTGACTCAAGTTAGCAAAAGTTGGCTAATCAGGTGCGTCGATCATAGGGTTGATGTCGCAATTTCTTTTTGCGCTAGCCAAAAGGAGGGAAGTGATGATTGGGACGGTGCGTTTTGCGACTCTTGCGCTAGTGACCGCGGTTTTGGTGCTTTCATCGAACAATGACCTTTATGCCGCCGATGCCGGTAACCTGACTCGGGTGCGCATGGGGCTTGCGGCTCGGAGCACTACGACCATGCCCTATTTCGTCGCCAAAGAACGCGGTTTTTTTCGCGAAGAAGGATTGGATGTGGAATTGATCGTCATGCAGGCGATTCAAACGATTCAGGCGACGTTGGCGAACAGCACCCAGTTCGCTTCCGCAACCGGGTCCGCCGTCAGCGCGGCGGTCCGGGGGGCCGACATCAAGGTGATACTGGCGGTGACTGACCAACCCTCGTTTGATCTCATCACCCAACCGAGCATCACCAGCGTTCAACAGTTAAAGGGTAAGAAAATCGGCACGGGCGGCGTCGGTTCTTTAGCGGAAATTCTTGCGCGCCGGATCCTCGAAGCGCACAAGGTTCGTGCTGAAGACGTCGCTATTCTTGCGACCGGGCCGAGCCATGTGACTTATGCCGCGTTGAAAGCCAAAGTCATTGATGCCGCGCCGCTCCAGATGCCTTTGACCTTCACCGCTCAAGATGATGGATTTCGGAAGCTGCTCTCCGCCGCCGACATTTATCGATCGGTACAAGGAGGCCTGGCAACGACCCAGACCTTGCTGCGTGAGCAGCCCGAACTGGTGACCAAGGTCGTACGCGCCATGTTGAGAGCAATTCGCTTAATCAAGTCCGACCGTAAGTACGCGATAGAGTTTCTCAAGGGACCCTGGGTCGATCTCGGCAAGGATCCCGAAAAAGTCGCCGCGCGCGTCTACGAAGCCGCCGGTCCCGCTTTCCTCGATGACGGTTCGGTGAGTGAAAAGATACAGCGTGAAATGATCGCCGACGCCGCTGTGAGAGCGAAACCCAAGCAGCCGGTGCTTCCCGAGCAGGTGTTCGATTTCACCATTACCCGCAAGATCAGTGAGACATTAAAGTAATCGCCGGCTGGTGACGAATTCGACGGTCTCAAGTGCCGGGACGAGCACGCCTTCAATGTTTCAAGGTTGTCAACGATTCAACAACGCGACCGCGACGAGCCCGACCAACAGACCTAAAGTTTTTTTCCTGGAGAGATTTTCTCTGAACAACAGGACCGCCAGGATCGCGCTCACGGCGACCACACCCACGCTGTAAATTGGAAACAGCTGCGAGCTTTCCCAGCCGTGTAATCCCAGGACTCGCAGCAGCGCATACACTGCGACGTAATTGACCCCGCCGAGCCCTATTCCGGCCAAAACATGCTTCATGTGAAACGCGGCGGAAGAAAAGACGCCTCTGACGACGCCAATCGCGACGCTCGACAGGAATGCAAAAATGAACCCCGACATGACATAAGCGTGATAAGAGCCCGCATCGAGATAGTAGGTCTGCAGATATTTTAGAATCGAGAAGTAACAACCGAAGGTGACAAAAACCATCAACGGCATGAGCTGAAACAGCCGGGCGGTCGTCACAGTGGAGATTTTCTCTGGCGCCGTACAGAGGTAAAGCGCCAGCAACGCCGCGATCAGACCGGCAATCTTCACCACGGTCAAAGAATCACCATAGAGCACGAACGCCAGCAGCGACGGGATAGCGACAGACAACCGGCTAGCCAGTGCGGCGATGGCAACGCCCGCGCGCTGGGCGGTGTACGCGAGCAAGTAAAAGTTGACCGCGAGCAAAAGTCCCTGGACGACGGCAAAGCCGATCCAGGGCTGCGCCACGAGATCCGGTAAATTGAGCGCACCGCCGGACAACAAATTTCCTACCAAGACACACGTAACGTAGTTCGCCGGAATCGTCCAGAAAAGATTGATGCGCCAAGTGTCGAAGGCGCGAAAAATGACCGGAATGACCCCTGACCCGACGATGGCGAGAATCAAATAGATCATTCGAGTCTAGTTCGGGCGTCTAAAACGACAACTGATTCACGCGCGCCATCAGGTCGCGATTGGCCTGACGGGCCTCGGCGATCAGATGATTCTCGTCATGGCGCTTCAGTTGTCTATCGCGCAGCAGAATTTCACCGTCGACCATCACCGTCCGCACGTCGCTGGCCTTGGCGCAGTGGACGATCTGGCTGAAGATATCGTTGACCGGTTGATTGTGAACGGTATCGAGGTCGAGGAGGATCAGGTCCGCCCGTTTACCGACTTCGATCGTGCCGCAGAGCGAATCGAGCCCGAGCGCCTTCGCGCCACACGCGGTCGCCATACGCAGTACGGAGTACGGATCGATGACGCCCGCGTCCTGATGATGCACTTTCTGCAGCAACGAAGCCGCCTTCATCGTGTCAAAAAGATCTTGCGAGTGGTTGCTCGCCGCCCCGTCGGTGCCGAGCGCGACGTTCACTCCTTGGCGCAGCATCTCGACCACAGGAGCGATACCGTCACCGAGCATCATATTGCTGACCGGATTATGCGACACGGAAGTGCCGGTTTGCTTCAGCAGGACAATTTCATCTTTTGAAATATGCACCGAGTGCGCAAAGATCGAATTGGAACCGAGGATGCCGAACTCGTGCAGGAACTCCACGACGCCGTTCTTACCATGTTCGCGCCGCACGCACTCCAGCACCGACTTCGACTCGGCCACGTGCGCGCTGAGTCCCAGCTCTTTATCGTCGGCAAAACGGCCGATCTCCTGCAGCAAACCGGGGGTCGTATTAATCGGGGGCGTATTCGGCCCGGTCATGAAATGAAGCAGCTCGCCGCGTCTATGACGCGCCAAGATCGCTTCGATCTTTCTGAAAGCTTCCTCAGGTTTCTCCTTCGTGCAGTCGGGCACGATCTCGCCCGTGTCCATGATCGTGCGCGCAAAGACCGCGCGCAGACCCGACTCTTGAATGGCGCGGATGGTCTCGAAGGCGCACTCCGGACTAGGATTGAGAAAATTATGTTCGCACAGGGTCGTCACCCCGCTGCGAATCGCCTCAACGCAGCCGAGCAAGCTGCCGGCGTAAAAGTGCTCCGGTTGAAGCACACGGGCGCAGCCGTAGATACGCTTGAGCCACGGAATCAATTCCAGATCTTCCCACACCGCGCGCAGCAGTACTTGATAGAGATGCGTATGCGCGTTGACAAAACCCGGCATGAGCACGCATCCTTCACCGTCGATTTCCTGAGCGTCATCATCCCCCGTCGGTTTGCCGGCGTCCAGCGCGGTGATCACACCGTCACGAATCCGCACATAACCCGCGAGGCACATGCGCTCTTCGGTCATCGGCAGAATCAGCGCATTTTTAACGATCAGGTTGCTCATTTTCCCTCTCTTTCGGTCCTATTGCGATTCGCTTCCGTGACAATTGAGATTTCCATGTTACAACCGTAATGGAGGATTAGCCGTTCTCTCGAAAATGTTCAATTGCGCTGGCGCTTGACCCGCGTCCCCGAACAGGAATAAGCTTGCAGAAATTCTCACAGCGAGGTGACGTATGGCACAGGAGGCGAAAGAATTTAGGCATCAGACCCCCGAGTTCGAGGGCGTCAAAAAGACATGGCAGGTTTGCAACAGCGACCTCATGAAGGTCCAGGTGCAGGTGGTGAAAAGCGGCGGCGAGAACAATCTCCACACCCACACCGGCGAGGATGCTTTCTGGTACGTCATCACCGGCGCGGTAAAGTTCTACGGCGAAGGCGACAAACTGATCGGCGAATACCAGAAAGGCGAAGGGATTTTGATTCCGCGCGGCTATAAATACTGGTTTGAAAGTGCCGCGAATGAACCGCTCGAAATCCTCCGCGTCACCGCCAAGGACCAAAACATCGATAATAAGCGGGTCGACCTCTCGCCGAAAAAGCAGTGGATGGTCGAGCAGAATACCTTCGGCACCCGGCAGTAGTCCGCTGTTACCGCACCTCATAGCAACACGAACCCCCACTTCCCCCTAGTTGGAGTGATGGAGTGGTGGAGTGATGGGGGTTCCGGTCCAACACTCCATCACTCCGCTTTTTTATAGCTCATAGAACGTGCGCGGATGGTTGAGCATTATTTGTGCCGCAGTCGCCCGGACACATCCAGCAGAATGTCACGCGTCAAACCGGTTGCGTCTTGTTGCAGTGAGTCATGCGTGACGATAAAGAAGGATCTCTCGCTGTGCTGTGACAAATCAACAGATGCTGTCGGATTCTGTCATCCAAAATGCCGTGAAAGATTTTTCTGAACGCGTGAGGAAGCCAACATGCCCAACAAACCCGCTCCTCAAGAAGTCACCGTCGATGCCAAGACAACTGCGTTTTTAGTACTCGATCTAAACTGCCGCTGCGAAGATCCGCAGGAGCGATGTCACAAGCTGATCGACCCGGTGGCGAAATTCTTGGAGCGCGCCCGGCGCGCGAACATGTTCGTTATGTATACCGCCGCGGACCGGTACAAAGGCACGCCGGAGGCTAGGATGCCCGCCGCTTTCAAGCAACGCGATAGCGAGCCAACCATTTTCCCCCCGGCATTCGACAAGTTTTACAGCGGCGAGATGCAGCCGATGCTGCAACAACGTGGCATCAAGACCGTGATCGTCTGCGGCGCTTCGAGCAATCAGGCCGTGATGTACACCGCCACCGCGGCCGTGCGCCCCTTCGGCTACACCTGCGTCATCCCGATTGACGGCCTTGTCGCCCGTGGTGCGTACGAACACGATTTCACGTTGCACCAATTCACCATCCTCCCAGGCGGCGCCGCGGAGAAGTTTCGGATCACCGAGTTCGACAAGATAAAGCTAGCCTGAATCAGAATCTCATCTGACGACGTATAGACCTTTCTCGTCGCCGGAATTCCAGCGCTTGGATCAAGAATCACTGATGGCCGGGAATGCCAGCAGCAAAATTCGGCTGTGCTCAATGACTGTTTTGAGCGCTTGATCCGTTCGAACTTGAACCTCGCGCGCACGTGAACGTCGAGGATGGGTTCTTTTTTTGCGAGCTAAAGGAGCCTGTGAAAAAGGGGTGTCCCCCTGGTCGGGGACACCCCGCGGTGATAGCCGCAAACATGAACTGAGGAGGAGAGTCCAGTTTGCGCTCGGGAACACTAATCGCCGGCTCACAGCCGGCAAGACCAAACCTATCGCATCCGATTCATGGCGTACTGAAGTTTTTTTAGTTCGCCCTGCAAATACATGTCCTTTAGCTCATGCCGATCCATGTGGGCTTCGAGTAACTCCGCCGGAAACATCTTCGCGCCGCAGCGGTGACATACCACCGCGTGAAACGTATCCTTCTCATACTGGATATCGGTGAACTCTTGGTCGATCGCTGATTCCATCTTGTCCCTCTCTGTCGAGTTTTTACAGCAACGGACGCTGTTTCAGCAATTGACATGCCAATAGAAACGGTTTGGTTAGAAAGCCTCAAGCCATTGAAAATCCGCGGTATTGATCGAATTACGAAGCCAACCGACCGGTTGCCCCGGACAATTTACGCTAGTTGATGTTGTCCATGTTTTACATTTTTGTGCCCTTATCGATCAGGACCAGACGGATGATGACGATCAGGCCCTTTTGCGCGCGGAGACTTAACGCCTGTTGTCAAAAAGACAATTGAGCCGCTGTCTAGAAGCTCGTAGCGCCGTCAAACCGCGCAGGTTGAGGTCGTCAGCGTTGTGCCCCTTGACAGGATTGGTTTGTTCGCGGCATGGATAAATCCATGATGAATGCCAACCATCCGCTGGAGATTGATTTTCCGGTGATGCGTTACGATATCACGATGCCGCTGCTCGAAGACCGCGTGGCGATCGAGGGCATTCAGTTAAGGCCGGTCAAAACGTCCTCGATGATCCATAGGGAAGATCCGAAGATGAAGGCCGGCGATTTTGGTCTGCTGGATTTGAATATCGGGTATTTTCTGCCGGCCATCGAGGCAGGTTGGGAAATCATCGGTCTGCCGGTTTTCGTCAAGCGCAAACCGGCCTTTCAGCTGATCTTTTGTCACGTCGATTCCGGTATCCGCGCGCCCAAGGATTTGCAAGGTAAACGCATCGGCTCGCGCACCTATCGCACCGCTTTGACAGTCTGGGCGAGAGGGCTGCTGCGTGAACACTACCACGTCGACTTCTCGGCCGTCCAGTGGATTTTGCAGGCAAAAGAAGTTTTTCCGGTTCACGACACTCACCTGAAGATCGATTATGTCGATGACAGCAAGAATATGTCCGAGCGCCTGATTGCCGGCGAACTGGACGCCATCATCACCGACATTTCCGACGCCAAAATGTTCGCGAGCCTCGAGAACCATCCGAAGATCCATCGTTTGTTTCCCGATTATCTAGCCGAAGACCAAAAGCTCTACCGTACAACCGGCATCTTCACGCCGGTTCATATGATCGTCATGAGCCGTAAGCTCGACCGCGAGCGTCCCGACCTCGCCGGCAAATTCTACGCCGCCTTTGAGAAAGCGAAAGAGCTCGCCTATGATGACATTGCCAGCGATCGCGGCGGATTCTCAGTTGTCTACTTGAGGGAGAGAATGAAAGAGCAAATGAAAACCTGGGACGATCCATGGAAGTATGGTGTCAAGGCAAATAAAACGACGATCGACGCCTTCATCCAGTACAACGTCGAGCAAGGTATGATCCGTGTTGCGCCCTCCTACTCCGAAATCTTTGCGGCCCGAACTCTCGATACTTGATCGCGATCGATAACCTCTTGAACGAATTGACCGGGTTAAATCGTTCGAACCATCGGTAAGGAGTCGCGCATGCTTTCCAAAGAAGATAACGAATTGCTCACCCGAACCAATCGAGGAACACCGATGGGTGACTTGATTCGGCGCTACTGGATTCCCGCGCTGCTGTCTGAAGAGATCCCTATACCCGACGGCCCGCCTGCGCGCGTAAGATTGCTAGGCGAGGAACTCGTTGCGTTCCGCGACACTCAGGGTCGCATCGGCCTCATTGGCGAACACTGCGCTCACCGCGGCACGTCGCTCTTCTTCGGCCGCAATGAAGAGTGTGGTCTTCGCTGCGTGTACCACGGCTGGAAATTCGATATTGAAGGCCATGTCATCGAGACTCCGGCCGAGCCTCCCGGCAGCGATTTCAAGAACAAACTACGCCATACGGCTTACCCGACCCATGAAGCGAACGGTGTCGTCTACGCCTATCTCGGACCGCGCGACAAGAAGCCGCTCTTTCCCAATTATGAATGGACCCAGGTGCCGCTCCAACAGACTTACGTGACCAAGTGCCTGCTCGAGTGCAACTATCTTCAGGGCCTCGAAGGCGAGTGTGATTCATCGCATCTTTCGTTTCTGCATCGCGCCTTTACCAACGAGCGCAACCAGCCGCTTTACAAGAGCGACACCGCGCCGTTCTATGAAACCGAAGACACCGATTTCGGCGTGCGGCTGATCGCCACACGGGCCGCCGACAAACAGCACTACGTGCGCTTCTCGGCGTTCGTCATGCCGGTGTACGGCTGCGTGCCGGCCGGCCGGCCGACCAATGAGCTGGAAGGTTTCGAAATCCACACCTACGTGCCGGCTGACGATACCCACTGCTGGCGTTACGATATCGGTTTTCGCCGGGACCGCGCCGTGCGCGAAGACGAAGTCCACCGGCGCAAGCAAATTAATCCCGACTACACGCGGATTCGCAACGCGCGCAACAATTACCTCCAGGACCGCCGGATGCAGAAGACCATCAATTTCACCGGCATCGAAGATTTTCTTAATCACGATGCTTGCGCCACCGAGAGTATGGGCGCGGTTTTCGATCGCAGCAAAGAACACCTCGGCGTCAGCGACAAGGCGGTCATCGCCGTCCGGAAGTTTCTGCTCACCACGGTCAAGGAGCTTCAAAGCGGCAAGGAGCCGCCGCATTTAGCGCGCGCCTCTGATCACAACTGGTTTCCCCACATCGACTGCTTTGCCTACATGCTGCCGCGCGATTCTCCGTGGCGCGAGCGCTTCGATTACTTGACCGAGTCGGCTCGGAAGGAAAATCCCGCGTCCTTCAGCGCGCGCCAAAAGGCGGCGTCGTAGATCGCGATTAGAGTGACCTGACCGTTCAACCGAGGAGAACGGACTATGAAAAACGGCAACAAGCGTCGCCGGGCAACGGCGCTCAAGGCCACGATCAAGCAATACGAAAGTGAGCTCAACATCGGCGCCAAGATCTTGGAGTGGGAGATCGGCGATCTTTGGGGCCACGTCGGCGTTCGGCTTCCCGACGGCAAAAGCATTGCCGTCCGAATGTTTCGTCGCGCCGAGCAGAGCAAAAAGGACTGGCTGGTCCACTTCGATTTCGCGCTGCAAAAACTTTCCGGCGTCGGCACCATTCCGCGCGAGTCGGTGATTTATACGGAAATCTTCAAGGCGCGCCCGGATGTCAACGCCGTGGTGCACTGCCACCCGGCCATGTGCATCGCGCTCAGCTTGGCGGATACGCCGCTCGATTGGGTGCATATGCAATCGTCCCGCTTTAACGGCGGCACACCGATCTTTCCGCGCCCGATCTACATTTTAGATCCGGAGGAAGGCGCCGCGCTCGCCGCGACTCTGGGAAAAGCTTCGGCGATGATGATCAAGGGGCACGGCATCGTCACTGCCGGCGCCAGCATCGATGAAGCGTGCATGACCGCGCTCTACATGGAGCGCACGGCGAAGATCATGGCGATTGCCCGATTGCACGGCTACCAGGGTCCGACGCCGGAATCGGTGGACACGCTGACCGAAAGCAGAAAAAAGCTTTTCCGCCGCCCGAGAGACGAGATGTTTCATTCCGCCGATTGGAACTACTATGCGGACAAGATCAGAAAGGGCGAACGCTGGACGCGCGGCTGGACCTGATTTAAGCTTCCTTCGACCAGAGCTAGTGTATGTCGCACGCTGTTGGTACTTTATCCGGTGTATAACCAC
>Ga0210114_1000117_pt1 | contig 18669 bp, 23 predicted proteins | sample MayberryNW_TuleA_FD_185524 | JGI IMG/M metagenome (GOLD analysis project Ga0210114, IMG submission 185524) | Wetland microbial communities from San Francisco Bay, California, USA, that impact long-term carbon sequestration - MayberryNW_TuleA_D2... | ecosystem: Environmental > Aquatic > Marine >...
GTTCGCACACCAGCAGATAGTCCCTTAATAACTAACTCATTAGTAAGTCCTAACTTGCGACCAATGCGATGTTGCGGAGTCTCGTGGGAATCGCCGCCGATCGCAAATTGCCGCGACCCGGCTAATTGCCCACAGCGTTTTCTCGGCTGAAGAAAAGGCGCCGTTCGGTTCTCCAGCAGAAACGTAGATCGGCAAAAAGGCCTGCGCATGATTTATTCTTGTACACTATTCAACGGCTCAGTAATCGGGAATCAGAGGGATCCGGATCTCCGCTTCGCGGACTTCCGAGTTGTTCGTCGATCTTGGCCAGCCGCCAGTAGCTTAAATAATTCCCAGTTGCCCAACAGGGGAGCGAAATCCCGGAAATACTTGGCCCAAGTCGCGTTGCCCCATGTGGCGCGCGATGACTTCGCCGCATACCGCCCGGTAGTCGGTGGTCAGATCGAGATCGCGCCCTTCGTATAGCAGTTCGGGCGCCAGGCCCGGCCAGCGCCCATAGACTCTGCCGCCGCGCACGTGGCCGCCGATGACGAACATCACGTTCGCGTGTCCATGATCCGTGCCGCGATTGCCGTTCTCGCGCGCGGTACGGCCGAACTCGGAGAGGGTGACGATCACGACATCTTCCATCCGATCGCCGACATCCTGGTGAAACGCGACGAGCGCCTCGCCCAGCTCTTTAAGCCGGTTGGCCAACTGCCCAGTCGCGCCGCCTTCGGCGACATGAGTGTCCCAGCCCTCGATTTCGGTGAAGGCGATCTCAAGCCCAACATCCGCCTTGATCAGCCGGGCGATTTGTTTGAGCCCGGCCGGGAATCTGCCTGCCGGGTAGCTGGCCGTACTCGGCGGAATCTTTGCTTCGATGCTGCGCAGCCGCGCCATGGCCTCGAAAAGGGTCTGACCGCCGCGCCGGAACAAGGGATCGGCGGCATTGGCGTAAAGCTTTTGCAATGCCGGCGCGACGGTCAAGTTGCGCGGACGGAATTCCTCGATCGTTGAAAGCGACAAGGTCGGCGCAGCGCCGGCCAAGATGCGCGGCGTCTGGGGAGTTACGGCAAGACCGCGAAACGGCGAGTCGCCGCGCTCTCTTTGGGTTAGAAATCGATTGAGCCAACCGTCGGGAGTGCTCCTGATTCCCGGCGTGCCGAGCTCCATACAATCCTGGGCGTCGAAATGAGAGCGCGTGTTGTCCGGCGAACCGGCTGCGTGAACGATCGCGAGCTGTCCCTGATCGTAAATCTTTTTCAGCGGCGACAGCGCGGGATGGAGAGCGTAAAAACCGTCGAGATCGATCGCGCCTTCCTCGCCCGCGGCGGGCTCGGCGACGGCAATGCTCGGCCTGAGCGCGTAGTAGGCGGGGTCCTTGAACGGGATCACGACGTTGAGACCGTCCATGCCGCCGCGCTGGAAAATTACCACCAAGACTTTGCTTCGACTGCTCTGTTGCGCAGCCGCGCGCACGAGAAACGGCGGCGGCAGTCCGAGAGCCAGGAATCCGACTCCGGCTGATTTGATAAATGTCCGGCGCGAGCGATCCATGATTACCTCCGTTGAAATTCCGGCGCGGCCAGCAGTAAGGCGAGAGTATCGGAGCCCGCCGTTTCGGACAACGCGGCCTGGGTGGCCGAGGATAGCGAGCCGGGAGCGATTAACCCGATGAGCGGCTGGGTATCGCCCATTTGCATCGGCACGCGCGCGCCGTCGATGCGGTTGGCGGCCAGATCGCTGGCGAAGTTCATGCGCGTCAGCAACATGTCGGAGCTGATCCACGAGGATGCGACATCCGGATAGCCGGTCGGCGGTTGCGCCAGAAACAGCCGTTCGCCCATGCGGCCGAGATAGCGCAAGAGTTGCGGCGTCACCCGAGTGTCCGCCTCGGTAATGCGCAGCGCGCTGGCGACATACTCGAGTGGTTTTTTGATCTTGGCCTGGTAGAAGGTGGGCTCGAAGAACTCGGGCGCATCGATAATGGTTCGGACCACCGTTGGAATATCGCCGTCGCTGCGGCGAAACGCCGCGGCAGCTTGTTCGATGATTGACGCTGGTGGATCATCGGCGACAAAGCGGCGCGCCAGTTTGGTTGCGATAAATCTTGCCGTCGCGGGGTGATGGGCCAAAAGATCGATCACCTTCACGCCGTCTTCCATGCCGCCGCTGGCCGGGATGTGCTTGCCCAGGACCGTCTTGGCCGTTGGATCGTGCATCCGCGGATTGAACATGAACTCGGCCTCGCCGCGCGGCCGCCGCAGGGTCCAGCCGGTAAAGCAGCGCGCGATCTCGTGAACGTCTTGTTGGCTGTAGCCGCCATCGACGCCCAAGCTGTGCAGCTCCATGATTTCGCGAGCGTAGTTTTCGTTGAGGCCGCGGCGCCGCGAATTTCCTGTCTGAAGTGCAGCGCGGCTGTTTGGGCCGACGCTCAGCCAGTTATCGAGATAGAAAAGCATGGCCGGGCTTTGCGCTGTGGCCAGCAAAAGATCGCGGAATTTGCCCAACGCGTGCGGGCGGATGGTATCACGGTCGTAGGAAGTCATCAGCCAGCGGTTGGCGCCCTTGGCGGCGAAGATATTGAAATGATTGCTCCAGAAGTCGACCATGACCTCGTAGAGCTGGCGTTGGCTATAGACCGCGCGCAATAGCCGGGCCTGCTGCAGCTCAAAGATGACCAAACGGGGCGCATTCATTGCGTTCGTTGCCATGCCGCGTTCGCGCGCGGCCTTCGGCGGCGGATAAAGCTCAAATAATTCGCGGCTGTTCATCCGCATGGTTTTCAGCCCGGCGACCTTTTCCTCGACCGCGCCGTCGGCAATCGCCTCCGGCGCCAGCTGTTCTTCGAGGTAATCGCGCACGCCGAGCTGGCTGGCTCTTTGTACAGCTGCAGGCGTCGGTCCGAAGCTTGTACGATTGAGGAAATGAACAATCTTTTGCTCTTGGCGGAGCGGCGTGGTCATGGGCTACTCCTTGTCGCGCCTCTGGAGGTTCTCGCGCAAAGAATCACGAAACTGTTTTCTTTCTTCGACCGAGCCGCGCTCTTTAAGCTCCCGGCGCTGCTCGCGGAGCGCTCGTTTTTCCTCCGGTGTCAGGTGTTGAAAGCGCTCGAGCATTTTTTCGCGCAACTGCTCTCTTTCTTCCGGGGAAAGCCGTTCGCGTCGTTCCAGCCACTTTTGCCGCAGCTCACGGCGTTGTTCCGGCGGCAACTCACGCAGTCGTTGATGCCGCCGCCGGAGCTCTTCGCGACGTTCGGGAGGCAGCTCGCGCCAGCGCCGCCAGCGCTCCTGCAAACGCTCGCGCTCCGCCGGCGAAAGCTTCTGCCACCGCTCGAAATTCCGCCGAGCCTCTGCTTTTTCATCGGGCGAAAGCCGGCGCCAGTTTTCGAATTTTTTCTGCAGCTCTGCTTTCTCTTCGGGCGGAAGGTTTTGCCAATGCTCGAAACGCCGGCGCACTTGCTGCTTTTCCTCGGGTGACAAGCGCTGCCAACGATCGAGTGCCCCCTTGTCGCTTTGCGTCGCCGACATCCCACCGCTCGGCGGGCCTTGAGCCCACCCAGAGGGCGAGACGAAAAACGTCAGAAGCCAAAGTAAACCGACGGTTTGGAGCACTGGCATCATTGCACCGCGTTTTTTTCCCGGCGCGATGTTCTGTACGGTGGATGGCTCACGCGGCGCTGCCTTGGCTGCCCATGAATTCCAACAATTCGAGATCGTCGAGTACGTCCAGCGTTTTGAAGAACTCCAGATTCTCCGCCACCGGCAGAACCTCCAACATCGCGGCCGCCTCGCGCGCCGGCTCGTTGGTCGTCCATAGGTTTTGTCCAAGGGTAAACGTCAGGGCTAAGGCGACCACGGCGGCGGTCGCGAGCAGCGGCACGAGGCGTGGTTGTAATAGTGGCGCGAGCTTTTGCCGCCATCTTGGTTTTTGTGCCGCGTCATCGAGCTTGTGGCGGAGTTCGCGCTTATAGTCAGCCCAGAAGGTCTGCGGCGGTTCGTCGGTTTTAATCGTCAGTGGCAGAAGCTTGCCGAGATCCTGCAAATAATCCTTACAAGCGGCGCAGCTATTGAGATGGCTCCGGAGGGTGTCGCACTCGGTACCGGCGAGATCGCCGTAGTGCAGCAGCACCAGGTTCTCTTCCTGATGCGCGCAGGCCCCGGGAAGTTTTCCAAATTGTTCAGCCATAGTAACTCCTAAACGAAATCCGCCAGGCTTTGACGCAGCGCCGTGACGGCACGATGAAGATGGACTTTGACGGTGCCTTCGGCGGTCTCCATCAGCTCGGCGATTTCTTTGATCGAGAGACCTTGATGATTTTTGAGCACAAAAGCGGTGCGCTGGCGCGCTGGAAGATCGTCCAAAGCCTGGCCGACTCGAAGCGAGATCTGTCTGGCCCACACTTGCTGATCGGGCGATCTCGGTTCTTGCGGTTGGTGTGACGGTTCCATTTCATTTTTCGCGGTCTCGTCGAAGGTGTCTGCCGGCGCGCGCTTTTGGCGCCGCTTATAGTCGAGGCAAAGATTGACGAGGATACGATAGAACCAGGTATAGAAGCTCGACCGGCCATCGAAATTCTTTAAATTCGTAAACGCTTTCAAGAAGGCTTCCTGGGAGAGATCCTTAGCGTCCTCGCGGTCACGCGCGAAGTCAAACGCGATATGATAAGCCCTTTGTTGATGGCGCTCGACGAGTTCCTCGAACGCGCGCCGATCGCCCCGCCGGGCTGATGCCACCAACTCCTCATCCCCAGGGTTCACAGATGGGCTCCTGTCTGGTGCTAGTTGGGCATCGCCGGAAAAACCGCCGAGGGGCAGGCGGACGAAACTCCCGTCCGCCGTCGTTAGAGAAGTCAAACTTCAACCCTCTGAGCTTTTCAGCACATCTTTGCCGTTGTTGGCAAAATGTCCCGCGGCAAGATCGTTCGCTAGCAATCCCGTGGAAAACACTCCCGGAACCATACCCGCCGGCCTCCTCTTTAAGGAGCGGTCGCAATCTAACGACCTTAGACGACCGGACGCTGGGAAGGTTTACCGCCCGAACTTCGAGCTAGCCATTTCTCAAAAGACGCAATGATTCTACCGGTTCGGCGCCAAATGACCAATGCCTGAGGCTGGTGATCAACCATGCACCGATTGACAAGACTGGAAGGCTAAGTTATCAGAGCCAGTGATGGAACTGACCCGGCTGAAGAGTGCCAACATGCCGCGCTGGTTCAGTGTTTGCCTGATTCTCGCGGTCTTTTTCCTGCCGCTCCATTTGCACGTGACCTCGCCGCTCGCGTCGCAGGTTACAAAAGAGTGCATTTGTCTCCAGGGAAGTAGAACCCAGGCTAATCTAGCCACCACATCGACCGTTTGCGCACCCGTCATTGTTGTTTGCGCGGCCGCGCTATTCACCCAGGTTGAATTCGACTCTGAGTCGATACGCATTCCATCGAGTCGCGCGCCGCCCGCCTAGTCTCCTTTAGTCCCAAGAAATTCCTATCATTTACACCTGTCCCTCCTGTTCGGTTGGGAGGGGCGGAGTTTATTGGGGAGACTGGAAACTTATGAACAGCGCAATTTTGAAGGGTGTTTTTTGGCTCGCCGCACTGGTGCCGGTTTTCGTGCTGTGGCGCCCGTCCTTGAGCATGGCGCAAGACGAGATCATCGATTTGCTCAAGCGCCAGATGGCCGAGATGCAGGCAACCATGAAAAAAATGGCCGAACGGCTCGAACAATTAGAACGGGAACGGGCAAGCGCCAACGGCAAGATCGCAACGGTGGAGCAGTCGGTAAAGACGACGCGGAGCGCGCCGTCGGCGCTCAATCCGGCCATCGGCATGGCCATCGATGCCACCGCCGAGCATCGCGCCAAGGCCGGCGGCGACTTCAATTTTCGAGCGGCGGAGATCGGGATTTCCGCATCGATCGATCCCTACGCGCGAGCTTACGCGTTTTTTACCGGCAGCAAGGACGAGTTCGAAGTCGAAGAAGCGGCGATGGTCACAACGTCGCTACCGTTGAATCTGCAGCTTCGCGGCGGCCGCTTCTTCGCCGACTTCGGGCGACTGGCGAAATTTCACCCCCACGAATATGCCTTCGTCAACACTCCTTTATCGTTGGAGAGAATCGTCGGCGGAGAATCGAAAGCCGACGGTGTCGAGGTCAATTATCTCTTTTCCACGCCGTTTTTTTTGAGAGGGACCATCGGCGGATACAACAAACTGGGTGCCGAAAATGAGCGTCTCGATGATACCAAATCGCGCGCCTGGAGCCGCTTTACCTACCTGGGCAGGCTGCACAGCTATTTCGACCTCGCTGACAATCACAGCATCGAGTTGGGAACCAGTTTGGCATACACGCCGTCGATCAGGATTCCCGAGGAGCCTCAGGGGGGCAGCCGGACTTTGACCGGTGTCGATGTAACTTACCGCTATCAGCCGCTCGGCAGCACGCTCTATCAGGGCTTTACCCTGGGGGGAGAGTTCTTCGGCAACAGCGAGCGAGTGGAGCGCGAGTCAGGATTTCGCCGCTTGTTCGCGCCCGGCGGTTACGTCTACGGCGAAGCGAAGATCAACCGCGAATGGGCGGCGGGTTTTCTCTACGACAACGCGCCGAGCTTGACGAGCCCGGGCAAAAAGACCATCGGCTATTCGCCTTTTCTCACCTGGAACTTGAGCGAATTTAACCGGCTGCGCTTCCAATACAGCTATCTCGACGATCAGGTGCGCGAAGAGAAAGGCGAGCGCGGCCATCAGTTCTTCTTACAATGGACCACGGTGCTTGGCAGTCATACCCATGGCTTCCGGACCCGATAGGCGCTGGAGGGAGGCTTATCTATGAAATCTCATCGACGAAAATTTTTGAGGACCGTGATAATGATCGTCGTTTTGTTGGGATTTGCGGGCCGGAGCGAGGGGCAGTCCATCCGCGTCATCACGACGACTCCCGATCTCGCCGATATGACCAAACAGATCGGCAAAGAACTGGTTGACGTCGAAAGCCTCACCCGTGGCGTTGAGTTCATGCATGCAGTACCGGTGAAACCGAGTTTCGTGCCCAAACTCAATCGCGCCAATTTGCTCGTTCACATGGGACTGGACATGGAGATATCGTGGCTGCCGGCGCTGTTGGAAGTTGCGAGCAACGCAAAAATCCTTCCGGGTCAGCCCGGCAACGTCGATGCCTCCAACGGCGTCAGTGTTTTGGACGTGCCGCGCTCGCTGGATCGCGCGGAAGGCGACGTCCATCCAAAAGGTAATCCGCATTACAACCTGGATCCTCTGAACGGTAAGATCATGGCGCGCAATATCGCCGAAGGTTTGTCGCGCAATTTTCACCAGCACCGGCCGGCGCTCGAGAAGAATCTGAGCGCCTATCTTGGCGAATTGGACAAAGCGATTGCGCGCTGGCAAACCATGGCGGCGCCGCTCAGGGGTGTGAAAATTGTGACTTATCATGTCGAATGGTCGTATTTCGCCAATCGTTTCGGCTTGCAACAGGTTGGCACGATCGAACTCAAGCCAGGCATCGAGCCGACGCCGAACCATCTGATTGCGCTGACGCAAAAGATGCAGCAAGAAAAGGCGCAATTGATCATTTACGGCCCGCAGAGCGACCGCTTTCCGCGGCAACTGGCGAGCCAGACCGGCGCGAGCATCGTGCGCCTGCAAAGCATCGCCGGCGCTTCACCGCAAACCGACACGTATATCAAATTCATCGATTTCAACGTGAGGAGTTTACTCGCGGCGCTGAAAAAGAGTTAAGCATGAGACTGATAGTTGATTTCGATGCGCCGGTTCGGGACAGCTTCGATGAATAAAACACCGAGCTTGATCTCCGTTGAGCGCGCGACGCTCGGCTATAACGGCGTACCCGTTTTGCACGAGGTCGAGCTCTCCATCCGGCCCGGCGAATTGATTGCGATCGCCGGGCCGAACGGTTCGGGTAAGACAACACTCTTTCGCACGATTCTTGGGTTTTTGCCCGTACTGAGCGGCACCCTGACGCGCGCTTGCGCGCTCAACGAGGTCGGCTACGTGCCGCAGAGCGCGGCGTTGGATTCGACCTTTCCGATCACCGCCCGCGAAGTCGTGGAGATGGGCGGCTACGGACGGCTCAAACCCTATCAGGCTTTCCCGATCGCCGAAAAAGAACGTCTGGAAAACGTGCTGACGCAAGTCGGGCTAAGTAAACTCGCTGGGCACTTGTTTTTTTCCATGTCGGGCGGGCAGCGGCAGCGTATTCTGATCGCCCGCGCGTTGATGGTCGGCCCGAAAATCCTCATTCTTGATGAACCTCTTGCCGGCTGTGATCCGGAGTCGCAAAAAGCCATCAGCGAACTCCTGGTCAATCTGAGCGAACGGGAAGGAAAGGCGGTTTTTTTTTCCAGCCACGATCTGCGCATGGTCCGGAGCGTGACCAAGCATGTTCTTCGCGTCGACGGGGGGCGTGTCGATTGGGAGGAAGGAGCGGTTGCCGATCATCCGTGGTGAGCTTCTTTGATCTTCTCAGTCCGTCGTTTTTACTTTTTCCGGCTCTGCTCGGCAGCGCGATCCTGGCGTTCGTTTGTCCGTTGGTTGGTGCGCATCTGATGTTGCGGCGACGTATCTTTCTGGGCTTGACGTTGCCGCAAATCGCCGCGTGCGGCGTTGCATTCACTTTCTGGTTACACCATGCCGCCGGCTTATCCCACGGCACGGGCGGCGAGCGGCTCCTGGCGGTGGCGGGCTCCTTGGTGTTTACACTGGCCGGTATGGGGTCGCTTGCCTACCTGGACCGCCACGCAACGGGTTCACCTGAAGGCCGGCTCGCTGCCGCTTATGCTCTTGCGTCCGCGCTGACCTTATTATTTGTTGTTTTCAATCCTGCGGGTGAATTGGAGATTCTTAACCTGCTCAAAGGCGAGGTGATCGCGTTGTCGAAAGAAGAGCTCAAGCTATTGGCAGTCGTCTATGGCGCCGTATACTTGGGTCTGGTGCTCTTTCGCCGTGAGTTCCTCCTCAACTCTTTCGATCGCGATCTGTCATTTTTACTCACCCGCGGCAGCGCACAGTGGAGTTTCTGGCTCTACGTTCTGTGCGGCTTTGCCATCGCCATTGGCGTCATTATGGCCGGACCGTTGTTGGTCTTTGGCTTCATGGTACTGCCGCCGCTGGTGGCGCGGGCCCTGGCACGTGGGATGACTTCTTTTTTCGTGCTGTCGTCGCTGCTCGGGCTCGCCATCGCGCTCGGCGGTTTTTATTTCTCCGTGCGTCTCGATCTGCCGTTGGGACCGACCGACGTTGCGTTGGGATGCGTTCTGATTTTTGCCACTTACATCACGCAATGGTTCATGAGAACAATCCGCGCTTGATGCGCGCTTGGCTTCTGAGTGTGCTGGTCGCGGTGTGCGCCTGCGCAACCCAGACGCCGCAGGCGCGATTCAAGATTCAACTGGTCGGCGAAAACACCGTGTGGATTCCGGCGGTGCGCAACAGCACCGATGGCGATCTCCGTCTACCCGGGACAAATCCGCTCCGTTCGCTCGCCGAAATGGCCGGCAAGATTTCCTTGGACGAGCGCGCGACGGTGATGACTTTGTTGCGCGAGTCGCTAAAGCGCGAACTCGAGCAGAGAAAGGTGCGAGCGCGTTTTCCGGAAGAACACGATGCCCGCTTCGCGGTTCTGCCGTCGGGGCACGAAACGGCGGCGCGCATCGCGCGCGATGGAGGACTCGAGGGAACTGTGCTGCTCAGCGAAATTCGCCGTTGGGACGCCGAAGCGCCTGGCTTGGTGCGGCTCTGGGTTGAGTTCAAGCTCGTGCGCATCGACGATGCCGGCTTGTTGTGGGAGCGACGCGTACAAAAGGTCATTCCTACGAACAGATCGGGGAACCTCGCCGAAATCCACCAGGATGCGGTGAAAGAGGTGATCCGCGAGTTGTTTTGACCTGGACTTTACACCCGCCGATGCTCTGATATAGTTTCGCCCACGATCGATCCATGGCGTCTTTATTGGTTAAAAATATCGGCATACTGGTCACCGGCAAGTTGGAGAGCCCGCTTAGAGAAGCGGATTCGATCTTTGTTCGCGACGGCGTGATTCAAGCCATCGGCAAGGGTTTCTCCCAGGCCGCCGACCACGTCATCGATGCCAACGGCATCACGGCGATACCCGGATTGATCGATTCGCACTCGCATCCGTCGATCGGCGAGTACACGCCGGCGCAAAACTCGCTCTCGTGGATCACGAACTACATGCACGGCGGCGTGACCGCATTGATCTCGGCCGGCGAGCTGCATCTGCCGGGTCTTCCCCTGCCACCGGATGCGCGCACCGCCTTGTCCGTCGCCATTGTCACGAAGAAATGCTACGACAGCCTGCGTCCGTCAGGCGTCAAAGTGCACGCCGGTACGCTGCTCCTGGTTCCCGGACTGAGCGAAAAAGACTTTGACGAGATTCAATCGCTCGGGATCAAGCTGGTCAAATTTATTTTTTACGATTACAGCCTGTTGCCCAACGGCGAAGCCGAGCGCTATGTCAGCTGGGCGCACGCGCGCGGCATCAAAGTTAAAATCCACTCAGGCGGTGTGTCGCGCTCGGGGGTGAGCCAGGTGGCCGGTTTCGACATGGTACAGAAAATCAAGCCCGACATCATCGGTCATATCACCGGCGGGCCGATTCCCATGGCCGAAGAGGACATGATCCGGATCGCCCGAGAGACCGAATGCTTCATGGAAATCTGCACTTCGGGAAACTACCGGTTAGCGCTCAGTCTGGCGCGCGAGGTCAAGGCGAAAAATTTGCACCATCGCGTACTGATCGGCACCGATACTCCGGGCGGAACGGGCATCGTGCCGCGTGGCGTCTTGCGCGAGATTGCGTTTCTCTCATCGGTCGGCGAGATCGAGCCCGAGAAAACCATCTGCATGGCGACCGGCAACGCCGGCCGCGCGCATGATTTGAATCTGGGCATTTTAGAAGAGGGAAGGCCGGCGGATCTGGTCTTGATGCACAAAATCACCGGTTCGGTGGCCAAGAACGCGCTTGATTCCTTCGCCAAGGGCGACCTGCCGGGGATCTCCTACGTGATTATCGATGGCGAGGTGCGTGTCGCCGGCCGAAGCCAGCAGACGCCGCCGCCGGAGCGCATGGCAACCGAAAGTTGCTGCTGATCGCTTGCGCAGTTTCGAGTTTAATGTCTGGAGTTTCTGGTTTCTAGTTCTAATCGGAAACCCGGAACGAGGAACTAGGAACAACAATACGCTTTGGCTGAGAGCCTTTTTGAGCCGCCTGATAGCCGGTGCTAAAATTTTTTGAGAAAACGCATTTGCAACCGCGGTTACAACACTCTGAGCGGTGGTTTTGTCCTGTGTTATGCCATTGAGGAGGGGTATTCGTGAGTGATTTTGATTTTGGCGTGGGACTTTTCCCGACCGAACCGTTACAAAAAATGATTCATCTTGCCAGGGTGAGCGAGGAGTCGGGTTTTAGCCACATCTGGGTCGGCGACTCGCATCTCATTTGGCGCGAAGCCTACGTCAATATGACCGCGATGATGCTCAACACCACGAAAGTCAAGTTCGGCACCGGCGTCACCAATCCGCTTACGCGCCATCCTTCAGTCCTCGCAAGCGCCTACGCCACGCTCGAAGAATATGCGCCCGGCCGCATGATCGTCGGCATAGGTCTCGGCGACAGCTCCGTGGAAACCATGGGCTTGAAGCCGTCCACGCTCGCCAACTTCGAAAAGTCTCTGGAGCAGATGCGCGAGCTCTTCGCCGGCAAAGAAGCGCAGCTGCCGAGTGGCAAGATTCACCTGCTGCATCCTTGCAAGAGAAAAGTACCGATTTACATCGCCGCCAGCGGCCCGAAAATGCTCGAGCTTTCGGGGCGTATTGCCGACGGCATAATTATTCTTGTCGGCGTGGCCGATGACTATATCGCTCACGCGCGGGAAAAAATCGCCGCTGGCGCGCAAGCCGCTGGAAGAAAATTGGCTGACATCAGTCTCGTGCTTTGGGTCCCCTGTGCCGTTTCCGAGAGCGCTTCAGCGAAAGACGCGGTGAAAGCCCACGTTGCCCGCGTGGTCGCTCATCCGCTGCCTTACGTGCTCGATCCCAACGAACAGAAAGTCTTGGAAGAGATCCGCAAAACCTATGATTACTATCACCACATGGACCAGCAGGCGAATCACGCCGAAGTCATTCCCGACTGGCTGGTCGAAAAGTTTGCCATTGCCGGCACTGTCGATCAGTGCCGCGCGCAAATCGAGCGCATCAAGAAAAGCGGGATCCAGCAAATCGCGATTATTCCATACGCCCCGCCCGGCGGGAGCAGGGAAGAGACGATCCGGGGGTTCGCCAAGGCGATGAGCTAACGCCAACTTGATTTTCCAAAGGCCCTCCACCGTAGCCTGCCGATCGCGGGGGATCACCGAAAATCGCGCTCAATCTCTGAGTCCTTAAGAAAGTTGCCGGGGTAACTCCAGTTGGCTATATTGGAAAGTATTGAGTAAACAGGTCATACGATGAAACGGAATAAACTTGGACAATATATCGTTGCCGACCTCGATATATGTCATGGGGTGCCTACTTTTGTCGGGACTCGGATCATGGTCGATAAGGTTTTGGAAATGGTTGCTCAAGGTACATCGTGGGAGGAAATCATCGCCGAACACGACGGTGCCATTAGCCGGGCTGCAATTGCGGAGGCGGTCCGACTTGCAGGTCGCTCATTTTCTCAGCGAAATGCCGTGCGCCGGGCCGGTTGATTATTCTCGACGAAAATATCATCGCCAGCCAGAGGGCACAGTTGCGAAAGTGGCGAATCCGTTTCACGCAGATTGGAAAAGAAACTGGACGCCAGGGCATGAAGGATCTGGACGAAATCATTCCTTTACTCCACCGATTGCGCCGTCCTACTTTCTTTACTCACGACTTGGGTTTCTTCGACCATGGACTTTGTCATAAAGGCTACACTTTAATTTGTTTGGATGTTAGAGCGAAGGAGACGGCCCTCTACATTCGCCGCTGCTTGCGCCATCCGGAGTTTCAAACAGAGAAACAACGACTGGGGAAAGTCATTCTGGCACGTCGGAGAAACCTAAGTTTTTGGGAAATCGGAAAACCGAGGCTACAGAGATTGGGCTGGCCATAGCATAACAATCTCGACGCATACGAAAGTTCGGCTAGAAGGAGAAGCTTATGAAAATCGTCCACACCATGATTCGCGTGAATCATCTTGATGAAAGCCTAAAATTCTATTGCGACGGCCTGGGCATGAAGCTTTTGAAGAAACGAGAATACGAGTCGGGCCGTTTCACCAACGCCTTTGTCGGCTATGGCTCGGAAGAGACTGATCCGGTGATCGAGCTTACGTACAACTGGGATACGCACTCGTATGATATCGGCAACGGTTTTGGGCATATCGCCTTGGGCGTGGCGGATGTTTACAAAACCTGTGACGAGCTTCGAGCGAAAGGAATCAAGATCGTACGTGAGCCGGGCCCGATGAAACATGGCAGCAATAGCAACGCCATCGCCTTTTTAGAAGATCCCAATGGCTACAAAATAGAGCTGACGACGCGTGCGGAGAAGTGATCTACACTGAGACCCACTCACTCCTTGCGCAGCTGGATGACCTTTGCGTTGTTGGTCTCTGCCCCGTCACCTGAACTTGCCTTGCGCAGGAGGCCGGGCGCCACGTTCCAGTGCTGGCCGCCCTCGGTAATGACTGTCACTGTCTTCTTATTGTAGCGGGTGATCATGCCAAAAAGTGCCGGCCGACCTTCCGGTTGAAATGTGACCCGGTCGCCGATTCTGAAATCGAGCATCTGCGAGTGAGCGCGCATCTGGTTCAAGAACCGTAATCGCGCCACAATACGGTTGTTCAGATCGATCAGTTCTTCTTCATTAAGCCTATCGATGTCAATTTGCATGACTGCTCTCGCTTTGTATTGACTATATACGATCTCACTTCGCCGCCTGGCCCAATCCTTCCTTCTTGGCGATCTGCAAAGCGGTATTCCGATCGCGCTCGATCATCGAGCGAAACTCGGCGGGCGCGATGTACTGAACACCGCCGCCGGTTTTCTCGATCCTGGCGCCGAATTCTTTGGACTTGATTACTTTTTCGGCCGCTGCCGTGAGCGTATCGATGACCGGCTTGGGTGTACCGGCGGTGACGAACGCGCCGGACCAACTGTCGAGATAATTTCCCTTGATCCCCAGTTCGGCGGTGGTTGGAACCGCGGGCAACGCCTTCATCTTGTTGCCGCCCAGGAGCACCAACGTCCGGACCTTGCCAGCACGTTCGTGCGGTAGCATCGGGATCGCGGTGCCGATGACAAAATCCAGATGGCCGCCCAGAAGCGCCGGGATGTATTCCCCGCCGCCTTTGTAAGGAACATGTTTGATCTTGATGCCGGTGACCTGCGAAAGGATCAATGAGTTGAAGTGGCCGCCGACGCCGGTGCCCGCGGTTCCGTAGGATAATTTGTTCGGATTCTTTTTCGCCGACTCGATCAAATCGTTGAGATTCTTGTACGGAGATTCCGCTCGAACCGTGAGTCCATCCGGCGCGGATGTGATGAAGGCGACGGGATAAAAATCCTTGTTGGTATCATATTTGACGTCCTTCAGAGTCACCGGCGCCAAAACCATTCCGCCGAGGGTGTTTACCAAGATGCTGTATCCGTCTTTGGCTGCGCTGAGCATGGAAGTTGCGGCCACGCTGCCGGTCGCGCCGCCTTTGTTGATCGGCGCGATCGAAGTCTTCAATACTTTCGACATCTCTTCGGCGAAGATTCGACCGGTCACGTCGGCGAAACCACCGGCGGGAAATGCGACGACCATCTCGATCGGCCTTGAAGGATACTTCTCTTGGGGCCACGAAAGCGTTATCGGCGCACAAAGTGAGACGGCCGCGCAGATCACGAGTACCGGGAAACTTTTGTTGCGCAATTGTGTCATCGTTTTCTCCTTTCGAATCAAAAACCGAAGAATCCTTTGGGAAGCCTGATCTCCAGCCACAGTTCAAAGACGGCATAGCTCACCAGGGCCGCCGCTCCTGCAGTGCCAAGGGATTTTATCCAATTCGTATCCTCGATGCAGCCCAATAGGAAACTCAAAAGAACAAAGGTTGTCAAGACAAAGCCAAGCCTTTCTAAAAAGAAGGCGTACAACACGAGAGACAGAAGAACCAGAGCAATCTTCGTCCAGTTCAACTGCCCCGTCCCACGGGTCGCGTCTTCGGAGCTACGAATGGACTCGGCAAGGACCACGAGCGCCAAGATCACCAGAACCAGCCCTGACCAGAAGAAGATGAACCCGGCGCCGGGGTCCGTGATGCTCCCCAAGCCGAGCCGGGACGCTCCGTAACATGCCAGCAGTCCCACCGCAACCCAGAAGAGCGCGCCGGCACCGGCGGTGATCGTCCTAGTCTTCTTCACTGAGTCCACGTCCCAACCTGATTTGGCTGAACAGGGGCGCTACAAGCACCACGACCGAAAACAGAATGAACGCCGCCGAGATCGGCCGTTGCAGAAAGATCAAAACGCTGCCATCGGAGAGGATCAGCGAGCGCCTGAGAGCGGTCTCCAGCAGAGGACCCAATACGAAGGCCAGCACCAGCGGCGCGGGCTCGAAGGAAAATTTTTTGAGGAGCAATCCAACCAAGCTAAAAACCACCGCAACATAAATATCGGTCGTGCTGTTGTTGAGGCTATAGGCACCGATTAGACAAAACAGAATAATGAAGCAAGAAAGATAAGAGTAGGGGATTTTCAACACGCGTACCCACAAGGGAATTAGCGGCAGGTTAAGGATCAAGAGCATGAGGTTGCCCAGATACATGCTGGCGATCACGCCCCAAAAAAGATCCGGGGAATTTTTGATCAACAAGGGGCCCGGCGTTAGACCGTAGATCATCAGGGCGCCGAGCAGAATCGCCGTCATGGCGGTGGAAGGAATGCCCAAGCTCAGTAGCGGAATGAAAGTCCCCCCGACTGCGGCGTTGTTGCATGCCTCCGGCGCAGCGACTCCTTCAATTGCGCCGTTACCAAACCGTTCAGGGTGACGCGAGAGTTTCTTTTCCAGGGCATAGCTCAAAAATTGCGGCACAATGGCTCCCACGCCCGGCAGGAGTCCGAGAAAAAATCCTAGCAGCGAGCCGCGTGCTAGTGGGCCGATGGATCGTTTCCAGTCTTCACGGTTGGGAAAAAGCCCCTTGATCTTTTCGGCGAAGACGTCGGCCTTGCCCAGCACGCCCAGGTTTTCCAGCACTTCGGCGATACCGAATAGTCCCATAACTACCGGAGCGATGCCGATGCCGTCCGCCAATTCCAGCATGCCGAAAGTGAACCGCGGCGTTGCCGTAATCGGATCCAATCCGATACAGCCGAGCAGGATGCCTAAGATCGCCATCATGAGAGCTTTCGCCATTGATTTTCTCGCCAGATAGGCGACCACGGTCAATCCCATGACCATGAGGGCGAAGTATTCAGGCGGCCCGAATCTGACGGCGAAATCGGCCAGGGTCGGCGCGAGCAGGATGAGACCGAAAACACTGAAGGTGCCGGCGATGAATGAGCCGAAAGCGGAAATCCCCAGAGCTGCGCCGGCTCGCCCCTGCCGCGCCATCTGATAGCCATCGAAGCAGGTAACGACGGAAGAGGCCTCGCCGGGGAGATTCAGCAAGATCGAAGTCGTTGAGCCACCGTACATGGCGCCGTAGCAGATACCGGAAAGCATGATGATGGCCGAAATCGGATTAAGCGTGAAGGTGGCGGGCAAGAGCAGCGCGATGGTCGCGGTCGGGCCGATTCCGGGAAGCACGCCGACGAGGGTTCCCATGGTGACGCCGATGAAGCAGTAGAAAAGGTTGTGCGGTTGCAGGGCGATGGTGAAGCCGTAGAAAAGGCTCGTCAGAGATTCGAGCATGATTTAAAAAACTCTCGCGACAGGATGCGAGCAGTTGGGATCGTAGGAGCTTTGTCGGGCGAATCTAGCTCGCAAGTCGAAAGGAAGTCAATTGCGCAGCGCCGATTTTGGCTGTAGTTTCCGAGCATGGCAAAGCTGATTTCAGCGCCTACGGTCATTCCTGCGGCGGGTCAGCCGCCGAAGATCATCGAAGAGTTTTTCGGGCGGGTGAATTCGCAAACATCCGTGCTGAGCATCGCCAAGATGACCAGCCCGCCGGCTTGGCGCGAACCGGGGCAAACGCCGAAGTTCGATGAGTACACGGTGGTTCTGCGCGGGGAATTGCAGGTCGAGACGCGTGAGAGTGTCCACCGAGTCGGCGCCGGGCAGGCGATTGTCATCAGCGCCGGCGAGTGGGTGCGTTACAGCACTCCCGGCGCGGAAGGTGCTCAATATATCGCGGTGTGCCTGCCGGCGTTCTCGCCGCAGACCGTTCACCGCGATGAGTAGAGCGCGAGCGATCGCTGCGCGCTATTTCTTGATGATTCGATAGCCGATGCTGTCGAGATTGTTAAAGAGCTGGATCACTTCTATCGCCGGACCATAACCAATATTACGCTGGGTCGAGCGCACGAACGAATCCTTCCATTTGGGATGACCGGTAGCATCCAACTGTTCTTTTTGCGTTAGGACCAGCAGCACCAGTCTTTGCACCGTCGAGATGTAATCGTTCTCGGTCCGGTTCCTCGTCATGATCACCGAGGGCACCGCGTGGGTCGCGACTTCGTCAGCCCATGGATAGACCGACTTGGCGATCTTCTTTTTTGGATAGATCTGCTCCAGACCGCTGTCGGCCGGCAACGAAACGAAATGAAAACTCTTGTCGAGCTTTTGGAAAGCCGGGACCGGCGCTCCGCCGATGAAAATCAGCGCGTCGATCTCGCCTTGGCTGAGTTTTTTCACGGCTCCTTCGGGCAGATCGAATACCGGATCGATCGTCACGCCAAAACCAGTCAGCAGAACTTCGGAGGTGAGCGCCGAACCGCTTTTCTCGGGACCCACGGCGACGCGCTTCCCCTGGAGCTGCTGCACGGTCCGGATCTCAGGATTTTTCGCGATGATATGAATTTCTTCGAGGTAAAGGTTGAGAGCGACCTTGGCTTCTTTCAGGACGTTCAGGCCGGTTTCCTTGAGCATAATCTCGGTGACGAAGCGCAAAACATCCAGTTGCATGATCGCCAGATCGACCTTGCCGGCGCCCAGAAGGTTGATGTTATCGAAAGAGCCGCCGGTCTGGATGACTTCGACCGGGATGCCCTCCTTTTCGGCAATTTGTTTGATGTCTTGAGCAATCTTGTAATAGGTGCCTTCGCTAGAGCCAGTGGCAATGGTCAATGCCTGTGCTTGACCGTAAATAAGCAAAATCGATAACAGCGCACCGCAAAGTTTCATGACAGTCCTCCCAGTTAAGATCGTGCAACGGATCAGCCAATCCTATCAGTTGATCGTGGAGAATTGATCGGCCAAGAACAACCCGGTCCGAGCGCGGTCATAAGCCCGCTCCTGAGTAGCTACCCTCATCCGACATTTTTTTCGATGTCGCTCGGGCGCAAGTCTTGTCGGATCACGTTACTGAGGAGTTCGTTGGTTAGTAGACATACTGGGACGAAGGGGCGAGTCGTGGAAAGCGCAGGCACCAAGACTCAAAGACGCTTTCGCACCCACGCCCAAAATTAGGCACTCGGGGCGTGGATCGGGTGGTGGCCGATGACCTACAGACGCTTTGCCTGGGCTTGGAACGA
>Ga0210114_1000119_pt1 | contig 18578 bp, 21 predicted proteins | sample MayberryNW_TuleA_FD_185524 | JGI IMG/M metagenome (GOLD analysis project Ga0210114, IMG submission 185524) | Wetland microbial communities from San Francisco Bay, California, USA, that impact long-term carbon sequestration - MayberryNW_TuleA_D2... | ecosystem: Environmental > Aquatic > Marine >...
AGCCCGACGGAGCCGTGCGCCGCGCCCGCCACGGCGAGCACGTTGTCGAGCCCCATGACGGCGTCGGCGACGACGATGGTGCGCATTGCCGCCCAGAAGCCCGTGGCCGGCGCCACGTCGTGCTCGCGGCCGCTCTCGTCGCCCGTCAGCAGCCGATAGGCGATCCATACCAGGAGCACGCCGCCGGCGAGCATCAGGCCCGGCACCTTGAGCAGCCAGAGTACGCCCACCGTGAGGCTGGCGCGCACGACCACCGCGCCCGCGGCGCCCCACAGGATGGCGCGCCGCTGGTGCCGCTTCGGCAGGTTGCGCGCCGCCAGCGCGATGACGATGGCGTTGTCCCCGGCGAGCACCAGGTCGATGACGACGATCGCCGCCAGGGCCGACCAGAACTCCGCGCTCACGAACATCTCCATGCGCGCACTGTGGCAGCGCCCGCGCCTGAAGAAAAATGAAGATTCGCGATGCCATGCATCGCGAATCGCAATGGGTTGCGCAGGCCGGGCGGCGGGTACACAATGCCCGCTGGCAGTACCCCGCAGGGGAGTAGCTTCTTCGCATGCGGCCGTCAATCCGGGATTCGTCCCCGGTCGCATGGGCAGCGCAACGCTGCAAGCGAGACCTCGGGCCCGGCCGCGCCATGTGGCGCGGCCTGACCTCAGGACTCGACGAAGGAGCAGGCGATGCCCCGTTCCGAGATGCGCCGGTTCTTCCGGCACGGCATGTTCCCGCAGCTCATGGTGTTCGAGGCGGTCGCGCGGCTGGGCAGCGTCACGCGCGCCGCCGAGGAGCTGCATCTCGCGCAGCCGACGGTCTCGACGCAGCTGAAGAAGCTGCAGCAGGTCCTGGAGGTCGCGCTGTTCGCGGCGCAAGGGCGCGGCCTGCGGCTCACGCCGGCCGGCCGCGAGCTGCAGGATGCCTGCGGCGAGCTGTTCGATGTCATCGGGCGCATGGCGGCGCGGCTCGAGGCGCTGCGCAAGCCGCCGCCGGCGCTGCTGCGCGTCGCCGCGGTGCCGACGGCGCGGCGCGGCGCCGCGCGGCTGCTGGCGGCGTTCTGCGCGCGCCACCCCGGCGTGCAGGCGAGCCTGCACGTCGGCGAGCGCGCGCCCCTGCTCGAGCGCATGGATCGCGGCGAGGACGACGTGTACCTGCTCGCGCTCGACGACGCCGCGGCGGCCGCGCCCTACCGGGAGTGGAGCCTGGCGCACGCGAGCGGGCGCGAGCTGGCGCCGCTCGCGCAGCAGTTCGTGCGCGAGGTGCTCCTTGACGGGCTGGGCGCGGGCGCGAACAATCCTCCCGCACCCCGGGAGGGAGGAGACCATGGAACTGTCGAGCGCCGACCATAGCGTTTCGCCGCCGCGCATCACGCTGCCGCGCGCCTACAACGCGGCCTACGACCTGCTCGAACGCAACCTGAAGGCGGGCCGCGGCGCGAAGGCCGCGTTCCACGACGACACGGGCTCGATCACCTACGCCGAGCTCGCCGAGCGCGTGAGCCGCTTCGGCAGCGGCCTGCGGGCGATGGGGCTGCGCATGGAGGACCGCGTGCTGATCGCGATGCACGACACGATCGACTGGCCGGTCGCTTTCCTCGGCGCGATCCGCGCGGGCATCGTGCCGGTGGCGGTGAATACGCTGCTGACGACGAAGGACTACGAATACATGCTCGCGGACAGCCGCGCGAAGGCGCTCGTCGTGTCCGAGGCGCTGCTGCCGCAGTTCAAGCCGATCCTCGAGAAGCTGCCGTTCCTCGCGCACGTCATCGTGTCCGGGTCCTCGTTCAACGACGTCCTCGCCAAGGGCAGCGCGCAGCTCGAGCCCGCGCCGACCACCTGCGACGACGCCTGCTTCTGGCTCTATTCGTCGGGCTCCACCGGCATGCCCAAGGGCACCGTGCACGCGCACTCGAGCATGGTGGAGACGGCCGAGCTCTATGCGCGCGGCGTGCTCGGCATGAAGGACAGGGACGTCGTCTTTTCGGCGGCCAAGCTGTTCTTCGCCTACGGGCTGGGAAATTCCCTGTCCTTCACGCTGACGCTGGGCGCGACCTCGATCCTGATGGCGGAGCGGCCGACGCCGGCCGCCGTGTTCAGGCGGCTGACGGAGGGAAAGCCCACGCTGTTCTTCGGCGTGCCGACGCTCTACGCGGCGATGCTCGCCGATGCGGCTTTTCCGCAGAAAGGCGCGCTCGCGCTGCGCGGCTGTGTCTCGGCGGGCGAGGCGCTGCCGCCGCAGATCGCGAAGAGCTTCAAGGAGAAGGCCGGCATCGACATCCTCGACGGCATCGGCTCCACCGAGATGCTGCACATCTTCCTCTCCAACCGCCCGGGCGATCTGCGCTACGGCACCACGGGCAAGGCGGTGCCGGGCTACGCGCTGCGGCTGGTGGACGAGCAGGGCAACCTGGTGAAGCAGGGTGAGCTCGGCGAGCTCGAGATCTCCGGTCCGACGAGCGCCATGTACTACTGGGGGAACCGCGCCAAGAGCCGCTCGACCTTCGTCGGCGCGTGGACCAAGAGCGGCGACAAGTACACGCAGGACGCCGACGGCTTCTACGCCTACGGCGGGCGCACCGACGACATGCTGAAGGTGTCGGGCATCTGGGTGTCGCCGGCCGAGGTGGAAGCCGCGCTGGTGGGGCACCCGGCTGTGCTCGAGGCGGCGGTGGTCGGCAAGGAGGACGAGCAGAAGCTGGTGAAGCCCAAGGCCTACGTGGTCCTGAAACCCGGGTCGAAGGCGAGCGAGGACGAGCTCAAGTCGCACGTGAAGGAAAAGCTCGCGCCGTACAAGTATCCGCGCTGGATCGAGTTCGCGAACGAGCTGCCGAAGACGGCGACCGGGAAGATCCAGCGCTTCAAGCTGCGCGCGTGAGCGCGGCGCACGACGCCTACCGGCAGGGAGTCGACCGGCTGCTCGGGGCGAAGCCGGCGCCCGAGCGCGCATTCCAGCGGGCGATTGACGGCGACCCGGAGTTCGCCCCGGCATACGTCGGCCTCGCGCGCGCCCAGTTCGTCGCCGCACACATTCCCGAAACCAAGGCCGCCGCCGCGAAGGCGCGCGCGCTCATACCCAAGCTCGAAGAGCGCGAGCGTGCGAGCGCCGAGATCGTTCTGCTCACCACCGAAGGCGCGTCGGCCAAAGCCTATGCGCTCGCACGCGAGCACCTGAAGCGCTACCCCACCGATGCGATGGCGCTCGCGCCTTGCTGCGGCGTCTTCGGCCTCATCGGCTTCTCGGGCAGGCAGGGCAGGGAGCAGGAGCTGCGCCAGCTCATGGACGAGCTCGCGCCCCACTACGGCGACGCGCCCTGGTTCCTCGTGCAGCACGCCTTCGCGCAAGTCGAAACCGGCGACACCGAGATCGCGAGAAAGACGATAGAGCGCGCAATGGCGCTCGACCCGGAAAGCGCGCACGGCGCGCACGTGAAGGCGCACGTGCATTACGAGGCGGGGGAAAAGGAGCGGGGCCTGACGTTCCTGCAGCAATGGATCCCGGCCTATGCCAAAGAAGGGCTGCTTCATTGCCATATCAACTGGCACATCGCGCTCTGGCAACTCGAGCTCGGTGATTTCGACGCTGCGATGAAGACTTATCTCGCGGGCGTCCACCCCGGCGCCGCCTGGGGCCCGCCGATCAACGTGCTCACCGACGCGGCCTCGTTCCTGTGGCGCGCGGAGCTCGCCGGCAACCGCGGGAACGCCGAGCTTTGGCACGAAGTGAAGCGCTACGGCGACCAGTGCTTCCCGGCCGCCGGCCTGGCCTTCGCCGACGTGCATCGCGCGCTCGCTTACGCGGCGACGGGCGACGAGCTGGCCCTCGAGACGCTACTCGGCGAGCTCAAGGCCCGGGAAGAAGCCGGCAAGCTCTTCGCGGGTCCGATCGTGCCGCGCCTCGCGCAAGCCTTCGACGCGTTCGCGAAGAAGGACTTCGCGAAAGCGGTCGCGCTCATCGAGCCGCACATGGCCGAGCACGAGCGCATCGGCGGCAGCCGCGCCCAGCGCGACCTGATCGAGCTTACCCTGCGCGCGGCCGCGCCGTGAACGGCCTCAGTGGCGGATGCAGACCTTGCCGAAGTGCGCGCCGCTCCTGAGGTGCGCCATCGCTTCCTTCAGCTCGGCGAAGGCGAACACGCGGTCGACCACCGGCGCGACCCGGTGCAGCGCCATCGCACGCAGCATCGCCTCGAAGCCGTCGCGGTTGCCCACGCCGATGCCCACCATGCGCACCTGCTTCATGACCACGCGCCCGAGCTGCGCGGTCATCGTGCCGCCCGAGAGCACGCCGATGATCGAGATCGTGCCGCCGGTGGCCACGCAGAGCAGCGACTGCGGCAGCGTCTTCTCGCCGCCGAGCTCGAGCACGTGCTCGAAGCCGCGGCCGCCGGTGATGCCGAGCGTCGCCTTGGCCCACTCGGGCGTCGTCCGGTAATTGATCGCGGCGTCGGCGCCGAGCTTCTTCGCGCGCTCGATCTTCTGGTCGCTGGAGGAGATCACCGTGACGTGCGCGCCGGCGAGCTTGGCGAACTGCAGCGCGAACAGCGCCACCCCGCCGGTGCCCTGCACCAGCACCTTCGCGCCCGGCGCGAGGTGGTCCTGCACCATCAGCGCGCTCCACGCGGTGAGCGCGGCGCAGGGCAGCGTCGCCGCCTGCTCGTCCGAGAGGTAGTCCGGCACGCGCACCACGCCGCCCTCGGGCAGGCACATCAGCTCGGCCATCGTGCCGTCGATCGGGCCGCCGAGGTTGTGCGCCGCGCGGTCGGGCTGCGGCGGCCCCGAGACCCAGCCCTGCGTGAAGCAGGGGCAGACGCGCTCGCCGGCCTTGACGCGCGTCACCCCCGCGCCGACCTCGAGCACCTCGCCGACTCCGTCCGAGAGCGGGATCAGCGGCAGCGTGCCGGTGTGCGCGCCGTAGCCGCGGTTCGGCACCAGCAGGTCGCGGTAATTGAGCGAGGCCGCCTTCATCCGCAGCAGCACCTGCCCCGGGCCCGGTTTCGGGTCGGGGCGCGTCGCGAGCTGCAGATGCTCCATGCCCCAGTCGTCCTGGATCTGAAAGACCTTCATGTCGGCGTTCCCGCAGGCGGCGATTGAAGCCGCGAGTATATGAAACCTGCCGGGCGCGCGGCCACACCTCGACCGGGAAGTGCCGGAAGGTTAAGCTGCGGGAGATGTTTCACTGAGGACAAGGGACGCACATGGCAAGCGAAGACGAGAAGCGCGGCAACGATCCGAAGATGGAAGCGGCGGCGCTGTACCTCGAGGAGGTGTTCACCGACCGGCGCATCGGCACCATCCGCCGCCTGACCCCGGTCAAGGCCGATGCCTCCACCGACGTGGCGCGGCCGGTGATCTACGTGGGGGAGACGCAGGTCATGACGCAGGTGGGCACGCTGCCCATCGCTTTCGAGATTCCGGCCTCGACGCTGGAGGACGCGGCGAAGCAGTTCGGCGCGCTCGCCAAGGAGGCGATCGAGCGCACCATGAAGGAGCTGCAGGAGTTGCGGCGCCAGGCCGCGTCGTCGATCGTCGTGCCGCAGGGCGGACTGCCGCCCGCGGGCGGCATGGGGGGCTTGGGCGGTGCGGGCGGCGGCAAGATCCAGCTGCCCTAGGGCGTCAGCGCGGTGGCGGAGGAGGCGGGGGCGGCGCCGCGTAGCGGCCGCCGTTGCGGTACCTCGAGTAGCCTTCGACCGGGATTTTGTGTCCCTTCGCGTACATGCACTGCTGGAACGCATAATCGTAGCGCTGCTGCGCGCTGTACTGCGAGCTGCGCGCGGCGCCCGCGCCGGCCATCGAGCCGGCGATGAGGCCCACGCCGGCGCCGGTGCCCGCGCCGCGATGCCCGCCCATGAGCCCGCCCGCGACGGCGCCGACCGCGGCGCCGACCGCGGCGCTCTTCACGCCGCTCTGCGCCGCGCTGTCGTCGGGCGTCGTGCCGTTCACCTGGAAGCTCGCGTACTGCCGGCACTCATAGTCGTCGGCGCGGAACTGGTCGAAGGTCTTGCCCTCGCCGGGCAGCACGAGCACCGACGGCCCCGTCGGCGCCGTGGCGCACGCGGCGAGCAGCAGGAGCGCTCCCGCGGCTACTGCGGTGCCGGCTGCGGTTCTACGCGTTGCCACGGGCTTGCGCATTGCTTGACGTAGGGATAATAGGTTTTCGAATCGGGGCAGTAGTACCAGTACTGGTCGGCGTCGCGCTCGTCCTCGCCCGCGTCCTTTTCCACGTACACGGTCGGGCCGCGGCGCTCCACGATGACCGGCTCGTACGAGGGATAGTAGTGCCAGGGATGCCACCCCCACCACAGCGGTGCACCGATGACGACGCCGAAGCGCACGCGGCCGCCGCCATGCGCGTCGGCGGGGCCGGCGAGCGCCAGCGCGCCGAGCACTGCCGCCAGAAGGATCAGGGCTCGCTTCACGCCCCCAAGGCTAGACCCCTCCCGCCGCGCCTTGGGTAACAAGGCGTAACAATTTGTATCATCCCGTCGGTGCACATCAGTATCGTCGGCGCCGGGCCCGCCGGGCTCCTGTTCGCGCTGCTCGCGAAGCGGCGCCGCCCGGGGTGGCGCGTCGCGGTGCACGAGCAGAACGCGCCGCACGCCACCTTCGGCTTCGGCGTCGTGTTCTCGCAGGGCGCGCTCGCGTTCCTGGAGCGCGACGCGCCGGACCTGCACGCGGCGCTCGCCGCGCGCATGGAATCCTGGCCGATGCAGCGCATCGTGCACCGCGACGTGGCGGTGGATATCGACGGCAACGGCTTTTCCGCCATCGGCCGGCTCGAGCTGCTCCGGTTCCTGCAGCGGCTGTGCGCGGAATCGGGCGTCGACCTGCGCTTCGAGGCGCGGCTCGAGTCGCCGCCCGCGGCCGACCTGGTGGTCGGCGCCGACGGCCTGAACTCGGTCGTGCGGGGTACTGAAGGCTTCGCGCCGCGGGTCGAGCAGCTCAGCAACCGGTTCGTCTGGTACGGCACGCGCCGGCGCTTCGACTGCCTGACGCTCACCTTCCGCGACAGCGCGCACGGCCCCTTTGTCGCCCACCACTACCGCTACGCGCCCGGCATGAGCACGTTCATCGTCGAGTGCGACGCGGCCACCTGGCTGCGCGCCGGGCTCGAGCGCATGAGCGACGCCGGGTCGCGCGCGTACTGCGAGCGCGTGTTCGCGCCGGATCTCGACGGCCATGCGCTGGTATCCAACAACTCCGCCTGGCGGCAATTCCCGCTGCTCTCCAACCCGGTGTGGTCATCCGGGAACCGGGTGCTGATCGGCGACGCCCTGCGCAGCATGCATTTCTCCATCGGCTCGGGCACGCGTCTCGCCTTCGAGGACGCCATCGCGCTCGACCGGGCGCTCGGCGAGGCGGGGGAGGACGTGCGCGCGGTCCTGGCGGCCTTCGAGCGCGAGCGGCGCCCCGTGGTGGAGAAGCTTTTCGCCGCCGCGGGCGCGAGCTCGCGGTGGTACGAGGCTTTCCCCGCGCGCATGGGCCGCGCGGGAGCCCTGGGGCTTGCCTACGACTACATGATGCGCAGCGGCCGCATGAGCCCGGAGCGGCTGCGCGAGCAGGCGCCGGGCTTCATGGGGAGGGTGGACGCGGCGGGCCTTTCGGCGTAGCATTCGAACCGTGGTTCAAGTATTGAACCTTGGTTCGGTTCGCCAGGCCTCGGCCCGCGTGCGCCAGCGCAACGAAGCGCGGCGCCTCGACATCCTGCGCGCCGCAGCCCGCGTGTTCCGCCGCCACGGCATCGCCGCCGCCGGCATGCGCGAGATCGCCGAGGAGGCGGGGCTGTCCTCGGGCAACCTCTACCACTACTTCTCCGGCAAGGACGAGATCCTCCTCTTCTGCCAGGAACGGTCCCTCGCGCGCATGCAGGCGGCGGTCGCGGCGGCGAGCGGCGGCGCGACCGCAAGGCTGCGCGCGGTGCTGCGCGCGCACGTGCACAGCATGCTCGACGACATGGAAGGCACCACCGCGCATCTCGACGTGGAGGCGCTGCCGGCGCGCATGCGCGCGCAGATGATCGAGCGCCGCGACGCCTACGAGCGCGCACTGCGCGACATCGTCGCCGACGGCATGCGCCAGGGCGAGTTCGCGCGCGGCGACGCGGGGCTGGTGACGCGCGCCATGCTCGGCGCAGTGAATTGGACGGCGCGCTGGTACCGGCCCGACGGGCCGCAAAGCGTGGACGAGATCGCGGACGGTCTCGCCGATTACCTGGTGAAAGGTCTGGCATGAACCGGGTGCGCATGACGCTGCGCGTGAACGGCGAAGAGCAGGAGGTGCTGTTCGCCACGTACAAGACGCTGCTCGAAGTGCTGCGCGAGGAGCTCAACCTGACCGGCACCAAGCACGGCTGCGAGCTCGGCGAGTGCGGCGCCTGCGCGGTGCTCGTGGACGGGGAGCCGGTGCTCTCCTGCCTCGAGCTCGCGCTGCAGTGCGAGGGGCGCGACATCCAGACCGTGGAGGGCCTGGCGCGCGGCACGGAGCTCCACCCGCTGCAGGCGGCGTTCGCCGACTGCGGCGGCTCGCAGTGCGGCTACTGCACCTCGGGCATGCTGATGACCGCCAAGGCGCTGCTCGACAAGGAGCCCGCGCCGAGCCGCGAGCGCATCAAGGAGGCGATCTCGGGGAACCTGTGCCGCTGCACCGGCTACCAGCAGATCTGGGAGGCGATCGAGCAGGCCGCGCAGCGCCTGCGCACGGAGGCCAAGGCATGAATGCGCCCGGCAAGCCGCCCGCCAAGACCCGCTTCGACACCATCGGCAAGCCGCGCCGCCGCGTCGACGGCCGCGCCAAGGCGATCGGCGAGCTGCGCTTCGCCGACGACCTCGTGCTGCCGCGCATGCTGCACGCGAAACTGCTGCGCTCGCCGCATCCGCACGCGGTGATCGAATCGATCGACGCCGCGCGCGCGCGGGCGCATCCGGGCGTGCATCTGGTGCTCACGGGTGACGAGTTTCCGGTGCCCTACGGCATCATGCCGGTCGCGCAGGACGAGCATGCGCTCGCGCGCGGCAAGGTGCGCTTCGTGGGCGACCCGGTCGCCGCCGTGATCGCCGCGGACGAGCACACCGCCGCCGCGGCGCTCGAGCTGATCGACGTGAGCTACCGCCCGCTCGACACCATCGCTTCGCCCGAGGAGGGCCTGGCGAAGCCCGAGCCGCGCATCCACGACTACGGCGAGCAGGGCAACATCCACCGCAACCAGGCCTACGAGTTCGGCGACGTCGAGGCGGCGCTGGCGAAGTCCGCGCATGTGTTCGAGGACCTGTTCTTCTACGAAGGCAACACGCACCTGCCGATGGAGCAGCAGGCCGCGCTCGCCTCGATCGAAGGCGACGGCAAGCTGCTGCTCGCCAGCAGCACGCAGAACCCGCACTACCTGCACCGGCAGCTCGCGCGCGTGCTGCAGATGCCGGCGGCGCGGATCCGCGTCATCGCCACGCCGAACGGCGGCGGCTTCGGCGGCAAGTGCGATCCCGGCAACCACGAGTTCGTGGTGGCGAAGGCGGCGCTCGTGCTCGGCCGCCCGGTGAAGATCTGCCTGACGCGCGAAGAGGTGTTCTACCAGCACCGCGGGCGGCACCCGGTGCTGATGAAGTTCCGCACCGGCGTGGACGCGCGCGGCAAGCTCACCGCCGTGCACCTGCAGACGCTGCTCGACGGCGGCGCGTACGGCTCGCACGGGCCGGCGAGCACCTTCTACACCGGCGTGCTCACGCCCGTGACCTACGAGCTGCCGCGCTTCAAGTTCGAAGCCTGCAGAGTTTTTACCAACAAGCCCGCCTGCGGCCCCAAGCGCGGCCACGGCACGCCGCAGCCGCGCTTCGGCCAGGAAGTGCAGCTCGACAAGATCGCCGTGAAGCTCGGCCTCGATCCCGCCGAGCTGCGCCTCTCGATGGTCACCAAGCCCGATTCGCTCACCGCGAGCTGGCTGCGCGTGGGGTCGACGGGCCTTGCGCAATGCATCCACAAGGTCGTCGAGATGTCGGGCTGGAAGGCGCGCCGCGGCAAGCTCGGTGCGGGGCGCGGCCTCGGGCTCGCGTGCTCGGCGTACATGTGCGGCGCGGGCGTCTCGATCTACTGGAACAAGATGCCGCACTCGGCGGTGCAGCTGCTGCTCGATCGCAGCGGGCAGGTCACGGTGTACTGCGGCGCGACCGAGCTCGGTCAGGGCTCCGACGACGTGCTCGCGTCGCTCGTCGCCGAAGCGCTCGGCATCGACCCGGGCTGGATCCGCTGCGTCACCGGCGACACCGGCATCACGCCGATCGACCTCGGCTCCTACTCGAGCCGCGTCACCATCATGATGGGCAACGCCGCGCTGCAGGCCGCGGGCAAGGTGCGCGAGCAGCTCGCGGCGGCCGCCGCCGAGCAGCTGAACACGCTGCCCGAGCGCGTCGTGTTCTCGCAGGATCGGGTGTTTGCGGGCGAGAACCCGGGCAACACGATGACCTTCGTCGAAGCGGTGGCGCTGGCCGAGACGAAATTCGGCACGATCTCGGCGGTCGGCTCGTACGCGCCGCCCAAGGCTCCCGGCAAATACAAGGGCGCGGGCGTGGGGCCGTCGCCCGCCTACAGCTTCAGCGCCTGCGTGATCGAGACCGAAGTGGACGCGAAGACCGGCTGGGTCACGGTGCCGAAGGTCTGGATCGCGCACGATATCGGCCGGGCCCTGAATCCCGTTCTCGCGCGCGGGCAGGTGATCGGCGGGGTCTACATGGGCCTGGGCGAGGCGCTGATGGAGGAGCAGGCGTTCCGCCGCCTGCCGCCGAAGCTCTCGGGCGCGCTGGTGCACCGTACGCCGTCGATCCTCGAGTACAAGAGCCTGACCTCGCTCGACATGCCGGAGGTCGAGGTGGCGCTGATCGAGGACCCCGATCCGAACTGCCCGTACGGGGCCAAGGAGGTCGGCCAGGGGCCGCTGCTGCCGGTGATGCCCGCGCTCGCCAATGCGGTCTACGACGCGGTCGGCGTGCGCGTCGACGAGGTGCCGATCACGCCCGACAAGGTGCTGCGCGCGCTGGAGAAGAAGGCAAAGGGCGAGTTGCCGCGCGTAGGGCCCGAATCGTTTCCGGCGGTGCCGTATCCGCAAGCGACGTTCGTCCTGCCGCCGTCGGAAGGCGGCGACGGCAGCGAGGCGAAGGAAGGCAGGAAAGCCGCATGATGCGCCTGCCCTGGTTCGAATGGCGCGCGCCGCGCACGGTCGCGGAAGCCGCCAGGATCCTCGCGGGCGAGGGGCCGCGGGCCATGCTCATCGCGGGCGGCACCGACCTGGTGCCGAACATGAAGCGCCGCCACCAGTCGCCGAAGACGCTGGTGTCGCTGCGCCGGGTGGACGAGCTGCGAAAGAGCAACGGCGCGCTGGGAGCGGGAGTCACGCTCACCGCGCTCGTCGCGTCGGCGCAGGTGCGCGAGCGCTACCGCGCCCTGTGGCAGGCCGCGGCGCAGATCGCGACGCCGCATCTCCGGAACATGGGCACGCTGGGCGGCAATCTGTGCCTCGATACCCGCTGCACCTACTACAACCAGAGCCACGAGTGGCGCCAGGCGATCGACTTCTGCCTGAAGAAGGACGGCGAGACCTGCTGGGTGGCGACGGCGAGCAAGCGCTGCGTGGCCGTATCCTCGACCGATGGCGCGCCGGCGCTCATCGCCTTGGGCGCGCGCGTGAAGCTGGTGTCGACGCAAGGCGAGCGCGAAGTCGCCCTGGCGGACCTGTACAGGAACGACGGCATCGAGTACCTCACGCGCCGGCCCGACGAGATCCTCACCGAAGTGGCGATTCCCGCGGGCTGGAGCAGCAGCTACTGGAAGCTGCGCCGGCGGGGCTCGTTCGATTTTCCGGTGCTCGGCGTGGCGGTCGCAGCCAGACTCGCCCGGGATGGTACGGTGGAGGAGGCCCGGGTCGCCCTCGGCGCCGCTGCGTCGCGGCCCTTCCTCGTGGACAAGGCAGGCGAGTTCCTCAAGGGCAAGCGGCTGTCCGACGAGGTGATCGCCGAGGCATCGACGCTGATCGCCTCGCGCGCCAAGCCCATGGACAACACAGATCTTGACCTTTACTGGAGGAAGGACGTGGCCGCGAGCTTCGCCGGGTACGCGCTGCGCGAAGTCCGGGGCGACGACATGGGCGAGATGCGGCGGCGCATCGCGCGCCAGGCGCTCTAGCCCCCTTGCGCGGCGCGGCCCGCAGGGGAAGAATGACCCCGGCATGTCGCGCCTCTACAGCCTCACTGACGCCGGCCGCCGGGCCTTCGAAGCCCAGAGCAGCAAGGTGCCGCTCGACTCCCGGCGCGTGCTCGGCCTCATCAAGCCGGAGACGGGTCCGCGGGAGCTGTGCGCCAAGCTCGGCTGGTCCGAGGCGGCGATGAAGGAGATCCTGCAGGAGCTGGAGCGCGGCGGCCTGGTCAAGTCGATCGGCGCGAGCGCAGCCCCCGAGGCGCCCGACCTGGATTTCACCGACACCCTCAGGGTCGCGGACATCCAGGCGGCGCTGCGCGCCCGCGAGAAGAAGTAGGCCTGTAACATCCGCGGCATGGAAGTCCGCCGCATCGCCGGCGCGCTCGGCGCCGAGATCCTCGACATCGACCTGTCGCGCCCGCTCGGTGCCGAGGGGGTGGCCGCGGTCCGCTCCGCGCTGCTCGAGTACCTGGTGATCTTCTTCCGCGACCAGAGGCTGACCCCGCAGCAGCAGCTGGCCTTCGCGAAAGCCTTCGGCGAGCCCGTCGAGTACCCCCAGCTCAAGGGCCTGCCCGAATGCCCCGTGATCACGCCCGTGGTCAAGCTCGAGGACGAGCGCGTGAACTTCGGCGGGATCTGGCATTCCGACACCACCTACCTCGAGTGCCCGCCGATGGGCAGCATGCTCTACGCGCTGGAAGTGCCGCCGCACGGCGGCGACACGCTGTTCGCCAACCAGTATCTCGCCTACGAGACGCTGTCCGAGGGCCTGCGGCGCACGCTCGACGGGCTGACCGGCATCAATACGTCGACCAAGGCCGCCGCGTCGAGGACGCGCGAGGACCGCCTGCGCGCCGCGGGCGAAGCGCTCAAGGTGCTGGTGGGCGAGCATCCCGTGGTGCGCACGCACCCGGAGACCGGGCGCAAGGCCCTGTACGTGAACGTCGGCCACACCGAGCGCTTCAAGGGCTGGACCGAGGAAGAGAGCCGGCCGCTGCTGGAATACCTCTTCGCGCAGCAGGTGCGGCCCGAGCTGACCTGCCGGTTCCGCTGGCAGCCGGGGTCGCTCGCCTTCTGGGACAACCGCTGCGCGCAGCACAACCCGGTGAACGACTACCACGGCTACCGGCGCGTCATGCACCGCATCACGCTGGCGGGCGACGCGCCGCGCTAGCCGGGCGCCGCGGCGATGAGGACCAAGCACGATTCCGCGCGCGCCTGGATCGGGGCGGCGCAGCGCATCGTGGCCCTCACCGGCGCCGGCATCTCCACCGACTCGGGCATCCCGGACTTCCGCGGCCCGCAGGGCGTGTGGACGAAGAACCCCAAGGCCGAGAAGCTCTCCGACATCCGCTACTACATGAGCGATCCGGAGGTGCGGCGGCTGTCGTGGCAGAGCCGGCTCGAGCACAGCGCGTGGCGCGCGCAGCCCAACGCGGGGCACCGCGCGCTCGCCGGGCTGGAGCGGCGCGGCCGGCTGCACGCGCTCATCACGCAGAACATCGACGAGCTGCACCAGCTCGCCGGCAGCTCCGCGGAGAAGGTGATCGAGGTGCACGGCACGATGCGCAAGGTGGTGTGCATGAGCTGCGGCGAGCGCGCGCCGATGGAAAAGGCGCTCGCCCGGGTGCGCGCCGGCGAGGCGGACCCGCCGTGCCGCAGCTGCGGCGGCATCCTGAAGAGCGCCACCATATCCTTCGGCCAGCAGCTCGTGCCCGAGGTGATCGACCGCGCCATGCAGGCGGCGGCCGAGGCCGACCTGTTCCTCTCGGTGGGCACCAGCCTGCAGGTCTATCCGATCGCCGGCGCGGTGCAGATCGCCAAGCGCGCCGGCGCGCGCCTGGTGATCGTGAACGCCGAGCCGACCCCGTTCGACGAGCTGGCCGACGCGGTGTTCAACGAGTCGATCAGCGCGGTGCTGCCGCAGCTCCTCGGCTAGCCGCGACCTACGAACGGCATCTTGGTCGCCATCACCGTCAGGGTGAGCACGTTCGATTCGAGCGGCAGCCCCGCCATGTAGACGATCGCCTCGGCGACGTGCTGCACGTCCATCCTCGGCTCCACCATCGAGGTGCCGTTGGGCTGCGGCACGCCCTTCGTCATGCGCTCGGTCATCGGCGTGGCGGCGTTGCCGATGTCGATCTGGCAGCCGCAGATGTCGTGCGCGCGCCCGTCGAGCGAGATGCACTTGGTGAGGCCGGTGACCGCGTGTTTCGTCGAGGTGTAAGCCACGGAGAAGGGCCGCGGCGCGTGCGCCGAGATCGAGCCGTTGTTGATGATGCGCCCGCCCTGGGGTTTCTGCTGCTTGAAGAGGCGGAACGCTTCCTGCGCGCACAGGAACATCCCGTTCAGGTTGACGTTGACGACCTCGAGCCATTTCTCATAGGGCAGCTCGTCCATCGGCACCGCAGGCGCGCCCATGCCGGCGTTGTTGAACAGCAGGTCGAGGCGCCCGAATTTCGCGGTGGTCCTGGCGAACAGGCTCTTCACGGACTCGGGCTTGCTGACGTCGGCGACGACGGCGAGCGCGTTGTCGGCGCCGCACCCGGCGACGATCTTCTCCAGCAGCTCGGCGCGGCGCGCGGCGAAGGCGACCTTCCAGCCCGCTTTCACCAGCGCGGTGCCGGCGGCCTGGCCGATGCCGGTGGAGGCGCCAGTGACGATTGCGACCTTGTTCTGGGCGGCCATGCTAATTTCTCCCGTATGCTGAAGCGGGCGATGCTACCGCAAGTGCGGCTGCGCCGGCACCGCCCGGGCGACCTGGGCTGGGTGGTGCAGCGCCACGGCGAGCTCTACTGGCGCGAGTACGGCTACGACGCGCGCTTCGAGGCGCTGGTGGCGGGAATCGCGGCGCGCTTCGTGGAGACATTCGACCGGCGGCGCGAACGTTGCTGGATCGCGGAAAGCCGGGGCCGGCGGCTCGGCGCCGTCTTCCTGGTGAAACAATCGCCGCGCATCGCGAAGCTGCGGCTGCTGATCGTGGAGCCGGAGGCGCGCGGCGTGGGCCTGGGCCGGCGCCTCGTGGCTGCGTGTGTCCGTTTCGCCCGGGCGGCGGGCTATCGGAAGCTGGTGCTATGGACGCAGAGCGAGCTGACGGCCGCCCGGGCGATCTATGAAAAGCTCGGCTTCCGCAAGGTGCGCAGCGAAGCGCACGCGAGCTTCGGCAAGTCGTTGATCGGGGAGTACTGGGAGCTACCGCTCTAGCGCTGCCGCGAGCGACTCGATCTCGTCGGGGATCGAGGGCTGGCGCGGGAAGTCGCGCTTCGCCTCGCGGTACCAGTAGCGCGCGTTCGAGATGTCGCCCTCCATCAGGTGCACGATGCCGTGCGCCCAGCAGGCGAGTGGAGACTCCTCGTCCTTCTGCACGATGAGGTGCGCCGCCTGCCAGTCGCCCTTGCGCAGCAGGCCCAGGGCCTTGGAGAGTTCTTCCTTCTTCATGCGGGCGGCGGCTGGCCGTCCGACGGGCCCTTGAGCTCCACCGTGTTGCCCTCGGGATCGGTGACGTAGATGGAGATGCCGTTGCCCTCGGCGCCGTAGCGGCGCCGGATCTCGCCGACCTCCACGCCGTGGCGCTTCAGGTGCGCGACGATCGCCTCCTGGTCGAAAGGCTCCACGCGCAGGCACAGGTGATCCAGGTTCCGGCCTTCGCGCCCGGGCGCGGCGCCGCCCGCCTTGCCGAGCTTCCCCTCCACCGTGATCAGGTCGATCATCGAGCTGCCGACCTTCAGGTGCGACATGCCGAACTCGGGCCGGTAGGCGACGTGCGTCGCGCCGAGCACGTCGCAGTAGAAGCGCCGCATGGCGCCGATGTCGCGCACGCGCAGGACGAGGTGGTCGATGCAGCGGATCGAGATCATTCGCGCAGCTTGCGCGCCTCCTTCGCCATCGGCCGGTTCACGCTCGCGTCCAGCCAGGCCTTGAACTTCGGGAACCTCTCGAGCAGCGGGAACTTGTTGAACCACATCGAGTAGCACACGCTCGCCACCATGAAGTCGGCCATGCCCCAGGCCCTGCCGGCGAAGCAGCCGTGCTTCGCGAGGTGGTCCTCCAGCACCTGCATTTTCGGCAGCACCTGCTGCTCGGCTTCCTGCGCGAGCTTCTCGTTCCGCTGCTCGGCCGGCAGCATGTGACGGTGGCGCTGCATGACGATCATCTGCGGCTCGACGTCGTTGGCGATGTAAAACGCCCACTGCAGCATCGCCGCCTTGCCGGCGGCGTCCTTCGGCCAGAGCGGGCTCCTGTACTTCTCGGCCAGGTAGACGTTGATGGCAGCCGACTCCCACATGACGAGGCCGTCGTCGTCGATCGCCGGCACGCGCTTGTTGGGGTTGATCGCGGCATACCAGGGCTCCTTGCAGGTGGCGCCCGCGACGTTGATGGTGACGTTGACGTGCTCGTAAGGGATGCTCGACTCCTTGCACAGCCAGGCGACGCGGAACGCGCGCGAGCGGAACTGGCCGTAGAGCTTCAGCATGTTCTTCCTCCCGGTGGATTGATTGACAAAGGCATTGTGCGAAGGGAGACTCCCCCGAGTCAACGCCCGTTCGAGGACGCGCATGAGCAAGCCCAAGCCCCACCTGGAGTTCGTAGGCGTCGACATGCAGGCCGGCTGGGAAACGCCGCCCGGCTATCCGCCCGGGTTCACGCAGAAGGTCCTCGCCTCCGATATAGACGAAAAAGCAAAGCGGGGCAGCCGGACGCGGCTGCTCAGGCTCGCGCCCGGCGCGTTCTCGGTCGAGCCCTTCGTGCACGACCACTGGGAGGAGGTGTTCCTGGTGCAGGGCGACCTGGTGGTCGGCAACGACGCCGGGGGACGGGGCGGGCAATCGTCGCAGGCCTTCACCTACGCCTGCCGGCCGCCGGGCGTGCACCACGGCCCGTTCGCGAGCAAGGGCGGTTGCCTGCTCTACGAAATCCATTACTACGAGACGAGCGGCAAGGCCGGGCGGGGAGGCTGACATGCTGAAGACCGGGGCCGAGCACCTGGAGTCGCTGCGCGACGGTCGCGTCGTGTACGTCGGCGGCGAGCGCGTCGACGACGTCACCGCGCACCCGGCGTTCCGCAACGCGGCGCGCTCGATGGCGGCGATCTACGACATGAAGGCCGCGGATCCGGCGCTCAGCTTCGAGGAGAACGGCGAGCGCTTCAGCGCCTACTTCCTGCGCGCCCGGACGCGGCAGGATCTCGAGAAGCGCATGCAGCTGCACCGCGCCATCGCCGCCATGAGCTACGGGCTGCTGGGCCGCTCGCCCGACCACGTGGCGAGCTTCGTCACCGGCATGGCGATGAAGGCCGACGAGCTCAAGGCCCCCTGCGGCCGTTCCGAGAACTTGTTGAAATTCTACAAAGAGATAAAAGCCAAAGACGCCTACGTTGTCTACGCCGTCCTTCCTCCCCAGGCCGCGCGCAACCCGGAGTTCTACCAGCGCCAGAACATCCCCATCCCCACTCTTTCAGTCGTGCGCGAGGAGGACGACGGCCTGGTGATCTCGGGCATGAAGATGCTCGCCACCGGCGCGGTGTTCGCCAACGAGGTGTGGATCGGCAACGTGCTGCCGCTCGCGCCCGACCAGAAGAAGCAGGCGATCACCTGCTCGCTGCCGGTGGCGACGCCGGGCCTGACGCTCTGGGCGAGGAAGCCCTTCGAGCGCGAGGCGAAGAGCGAGTTCGACGCGCCGCTCGCCTGGCGCTTCGACGAGACCGACAGCATGGTGATGTGCGACGAGGTCAAGGTGCCCTGGGAGCGCGTCTTCCTGCACGACGACGCGCTGCTCTCGCGCGACATCTACGTGAAGACGCCGAGCCACTGCTTCGGCAACCACCAGTCGAACGTGCGCTACTGGTCGAAGATGCGCCTGATGCTCGGCCTGTGCAGCAAGATCGCGCACGCGACGGGCGCGATCGAGGTGCCGGCGGTGAAGGAGATGCTCGGCCACATGTCGGCGGTCGAGGGCATGATCGCCGGCATGGTGAACGGCCAGATCGAGGCCTTCGAGTCCTGGCCCGAGGGCTACGTCTGCTTCAACCGGCGCATGATGTACGCCGCGCTCGAGTGGTGCACGCAGAACTACTCGAGCTTCGTCGACAAGCTGCGCGAGCTCTGCGGCGGCGGCGTGTTCCAGATGCCGGCCGACATCTCGGTGGTCGAGAACGAGGAGCTCGCGCGCAAGTTCACCACCTACTTCCAGACGCCGCAGAGCGGCGCGGTCGAGCGCATGAAGCTCTTCAAGCTCGCCTGGGACATGGTCGGCTCCGAGTTCGCCGGTCGGCATCTGCAGTACGAGAAGTTCTACGCCGGCGCCTCCTTCATCGTGCGCAACCACGCTTACCGCGAGACCCCGTGGCAGGAGTTCCACGGCATCGTCGACGGCCTGATGGCGAGCTACGACATCCCCGCCTCGCGCGCG